>Ga0255760_10000122_pt1 | contig 74388 bp, 69 predicted proteins | sample 071ome_25_FD_179960 | JGI IMG/M metagenome (GOLD analysis project Ga0255760, IMG submission 179960) | Coastal salt marsh microbial communities from the Groves Creek Marsh, Skidaway Island, Georgia - 071410BT metaG (version 2) | ecosystem: Environmental > Aquatic > Marine > Intertidal zone >...
CAATGGGCAGACAGCCTCTCGACTGATGAGAAGCCAATAATAAATTGGTTACAAAAGAACTCTGGCAAGATTCGATCAATCTTTGTTTTTCTTGTTACCCTTGCAGCTCTGATTGGGCCTATAATTTATATTAAAAGTGCAGGCCCTGAAAATTATAATATCGCACTTCTTTTATTCTACGCGTCCGCGTTTATCTACACAATTCCCGAGTTTTCAAAACAAGTAGCGCGCTTGCTTGAATACTATATTGATAGCTATGAGAAAAAAACACTATCTCAATTACACGTGGCGACAAAAAATATGAATAAAAAATAAATAAATATAATAAAAAATTGATTTTAAAGTCAATATCATTTTTTATTTCTCTTCTAATTCACATCGCCGTAGGTTTGGTAAGCAATCATATTTATTATCGTCTGTTGGATGGGTAACGGGGGCCTTTCGGCCCCTTTCTTTTTCCCCCTCACAACTGCCGTTCCACCATCATCTTCTTGATATTGGCGATGGCCTTGGCGGGGTTTAGGCCTTTGGGGCAGGTTTTGGTGCAGTTCATGATCGTATGGCAGCGATAAAGTTTGAACGGATCTTCCAACTCGTCCAGACGCTCGCCCGTGGCCTCGTCACGGCTGTCGATGATCCACCGATAGGCGTGCAGAAGCGCTGCTGGCCCAAGGTAGCGGTCGCCGTTCCACCAATAGCTGGGGCAGGAGGTGGAGCAGGAGGCGCACATCACGCATTCATAGAGCCCGTCCAATTTCTTGCGGTCTTCGATGGATTGGCGCCATTCCTTTTCGGGGCGCTGCGTTTTCGTCTCAAGCCATGGCATGATTGAGGCGTGCTGCGCGTAGAAATGAGTCAGGTCGGGGATCAAATCCTTGACCACGGGCATATGGGGCAGCGGATAGATTTTCACATCGCCCTTGATCTCATCCATGCCATAGATGCAGGCCAATGTGTTGATCCCGTCAATATTCATCGCGCAAGACCCGCAAATCCCCTCGCGGCAGGAGCGGCGGAAGGTAAGTGTCGGGTCGATCTCGTTTTTGATCTTGATCAGCGCGTCCAAAACCATCGGCCCGCAGCTGTCCATATCCACCCAATAGGTGTCGACACGGGGGTTTTGCCCATCATCGGGGTTCCAGCGGTAAATCTGGAATTTGCGCAGGTTCGTGGCCCCCTCGGGTTTGGGCCAAGTTTTGCCCGTTGTGATCTGCGAATTCTTTGGAAGTGCGAGTTCTACCATGGTCGTCTCCGTCTCACTGGCTGCCCGTTTTGGGGTAGAGGGGTGTTTCAGGCGCTTGGCCCGTCAATCTGGTCACGCAGGTGGTATAGACATCTTCGGGGTCGCGCCCCGCGAGGTAATCCGAGGACAGGCCGATTTGCACACCCGCAGATGTGCCGCCTGTGCCAACGCCAACCGCGATTTGGGTTTGGGGTCGTGTTGCCGCGTCTGCGCGTTGGCGGCATTGCGCCTCGGCCTGCGCCATTGTGGGCGGCGCGGGGGGCGTGCAGGCGGCCATTAGCGCCACGGCGATCAGGGGCAAGGCGCGCATCATGGTCGTGTCTCCTGCACCCAATTGGTGGGATGGGTTTCATAGCCAAGCGCCACCAAATCCGCGCCGAATGTTTCGGCATAGTCTTCGGCAATGGCGCGGGGCAATTCATCGCGCCACCGTGCGGGCGCACCCGAGTCGATATGGATATCCAACGTCTCGCCAATGCGGTCACGATGGGTCATTGATCCGAACAGGGAATGATCGAGAAAACATGCGCGCCCAATGTCGATGGCCTCCGCATCAAAACCCAAGAAGTGCAGAATATCAGCGAAAAGCGCGCCGTCCTGATCTGCCATCAAATCCTCATATCGGATTTCGGCAAAGGTATCGCGGCTGTAATCCCATGCGGTCATTTCCGCCATGGTTTGTGCATGCCGCCCCGCCATCTCAAAGCGCAATTGTGCGGCCAGATCGGGCAGGCTGCGCATGTGCGCGAGATAGGATTTCCCGCCAAGCGCAGGGTCGGGGCTTGCCAATTGCGGCTCGCGCGCATCTGGCACGCGGGCGTGATAGCGCGCGCCTGAGATCAGCACATCGCGCGGGTCGCGGATTAGGTGCAGCCCCCGCATGTCGCCGCGGCTCAGGGTTTCGGGTGCGAAATCAGAGGACCAATGCGCGATCACATTACGCCCCTCATCCGCCGCGGCGGTTTTTCCAAAACCAAAAGGAAGCCCGAGCTTATAGCACATCGCCCGAAACACCCACCGCATCCACAGCGTGCCTGTCTTATGGTGGGTGCCAATGCAAATCAGGCGCACAGGGGCGGCGGGCGCAGTCATATGGTCTGCGCCCGTCTGAAAATCGGTGGTCATGGCCTGCAGTCCCACCGCATTCTCCCTTAGTAAACCCGCGCTTTCGGCGCGATTTTCTTGAGGTCAATCCCGCCTTCCTCGTGTGTGGTCAGCGGATCAAGATGAACGGGGCGATAATCGAGCGCCACTTTTTGACCCTCAACCACCGCAAGGCTGTGCTTGCGCCATGTTTTGTCATCGCGGTCGGGATAATCCTCATGCGCATGTGCGCCACGGCTTTCTTTCCGCGCCTCAGCCGAGACGATGGTGGCCAAGGCGTTTGGCATCAGGTTGGTCAGTTCCAATGTTTCCATCAGGTCTGAGTTCCACACGAGGCTGCGATCGGTGACTGATAGGTCATCCATCTTGGCGGCAACCGCCTCCATTTTCGCGCACCCTTCCGCAAGGGTCTTGTCGGTGCGGAAAACGGCCGCATCGGCCTGCATGGTTTTCTGCATCTCAAGGCGCAATTCGGCTGTTGCGACCGTGCCCTTCGCATGGCGCAACCCATCAAAGCGGGCCAAAGCTGCATCAAGGCTGGCTTGGTTCAATGCGGGATTGGGGGTGTCAGGATTGACAACCTTGCCCGCGCGGATTGCAGCAGCACGGCCAAAGACCACAAGGTCGATGAGCGAGTTTGACCCAAGGCGGTTGGCCCCATGCACCGAGGCACAGCCTGCCTCACCCACGGCCATCAGGCCGGGCACGACCGCATCGGGATTGTCCTTGGTTGGGTTTAGCACCTCGCCCCAGTAATTGGTGGGGATGCCGCCCATATTATAATGCACAGTCGGCAGCACAGGGATTGGTTCGCGGGTCACGTCTACGCCAGCAAAAATCCGTGCGCTTTCCGAGATACCCGGCAGACGCTCCGCCAGGGTTTCAGGCGGCAGGTGGTTGAGGTGCAGGAAGATATGATCCTTTTCTTTGCCAACACCACGGCCTTCGCGGATTTCCATTGTCATACAGCGTGAAACCACATCGCGTGACGCAAGATCCTTATAGGTTGGGGCATAGCGCTCCATGAAACGCTCGCCCTCGGAGTTGGTGAGATAGCCGCCTTCGCCGCGCGCGCCTTCCGTGATCAGGCAGCCCGCACCGTAAATCCCTGTGGGGTGGAATTGCACGAATTCCATATCCTGCAGGGGCAGACCCTGACGCGCGACCATGCCGCCGCCATCGCCTGTGCAGGTATGCGCTGAGGTTGCGCTGAAATAGGCGCGGCCATAGCCACCTGTGGCCAGAACGACCATCTTGGCATTGAACGCGTGCAGCGTGCCATCGTCCAATTTCCAAGCCAGAACGCCTTGGCACTGGCCGTCTTCTGACATGATCAGATCAGTCGCGAAATATTCGATGTAGAAATTCGCGTTATTCTTCAACGACTGGCCGTAGAGTGTGTGCAAAATCGCGTGACCTGTGCGGTCTGCGGCGGCGCAGGTGCGCTGCACGGGCGGGCCTTCGCCGAATTCGGTGGTATGGCCGCCAAAGGGGCGTTGATAAATCTTGCCTTCTTCGGTGCGCGAGAATGGAACGCCGTAATGTTCCAACTCATAAACCGCCTTGGGCGCTTCACGGGCGAGGTATTCCATCGCATCCGTATCGCCAAGCCAGTCCGACCCTTTGACTGTGTCATACATATGCCACTGCCAACTATCAGGCCCCATATTGCCAAGCGAGGCTGCGATGCCCCCTTGTGCCGCAACAGTGTGAGAACGGGTTGGGAAAACCTTGGTCACACAGGCAGTCTTAAGACCCTGTTCTGCCATGCCCAAGGTCGCACGAAGGCCCGATCCGCCCGCGCCAACAACGACAACGTCATAGCTGTGGTGATGAATTTCGTAGGAAGCGGTCATGTTCCGTCTGCTCCTGTTTGTCTGTTCAGAACGCGAGTTTTGCAATCGCGAAAAGCCCGATCGCCATCAGCCCGTAGGAGATGATCGAAAAGGCGATGAGAAGGCCTTTGCGGGTCAAGCCGCGGGTGTAATCCTCAACCACCACTTGGATGCCGAGGCGAAAATGGTGCAGGCCCACGATCAACATCAGCGCGATAATCAGCGCGCGCAGCGGATGACCGAGGGCTGCGATCACCGCGTCATAAGGCTGGCCCAAAAGTGGCCCGAAGGTGAACACGAAAAGCGGGGTCAGAACCATGAGCGCCACCGAGGTGAGGGTCATTGTCCAAAAATGTTCTGTGCCTGAGCGGGCAGATCCAAGGCCGATCACGCGTTTGCGGTCTGTTGCGAATTTCATAACCTATGCCTTTCCTGCCTTAGACAAAGATGAGGGTGAGAATGGTCAGCGCCACTGCGCCCACAATCATGGCCCATCCCATGCGGTCTGCTGCCTCAAGCTCTAGCCCGCGGCCAGTGTCCCAGATCAGGTGACGTAGCCCGCCAAGCGTGTGATACCACAGCCCCAATACGGAAAGCGTCATCACGACATCTCCAAGCAGCGATGTCATCAGCCCGTCTACGAGATCGAAATAGGCCTCTCCTGTAGCTGCGGCCAATAGCCACCAAACGATAAGCAAAGCCGAGCCAAGCATCGCGATACCCGTGATGCGGTTTAGGATTGATGTCGCGGAATTGAGCTGTTTGCGATAAATCTGCAAATGCGGCGACAAAGGGCGATTGCCCCGATTTACGTCTGCCATTCTGGGAACCCTCTCAGGTTGTCTTGGTCTGGTCGTCTGTTCAACGAACATCCATACCCGAATTTTCGCCCCTGTCACGGGGGGAGTGAACGCTAACAGGTGAATTAAGGGCAGAATTAGGTGATTTATTGCCGCAGTTGGCCTTTTGTGATCACAATCAGAAATCCTGTGATCACTAAATTTCTGTGGAATCTCAGCGTGGCATGAGTGTCCAGTAATCCAGATCAAGCAACACATGGGGCAGATATTTGCCTGCCTCATCGCGCAGCTGTCCTGCGGTGCCTGCCGCGCTGGTGGCAACCAATCGAAGGCGCAGCGCGCCGATATCTGGCGATGCAGTCTCAGATTTGTCCAACACTTCAGACCATGCGCGGATTGTCGTGCCTGCAAAGCATGGGTTGGCATGGGCGCCCGCGTTTATGCCTGCAATCATCTGCGCATTTGCCAAGCCATTAAAGGACAAAGCCCGCGCCATGGAGATGACATGTCCCCCATAGATCAATCGCTGGCCGTCATCGCGGAAGCTCGCGTCAAAATGCACTTTGGCCGTATTCTGCCAAAGGCGGGTGGCCATCATATGTTCGGCCTCCTCGATGGTGACGCCGTCCACATGGTCGATCACCTCGCCAATTTCATAATCCCCCCAAAGATGCGGCTCTCCTGCCAGAGTGGTCGGGTAATTGGCGAAAGTAAGGCCTTGGGGAATAGCCAAATCGCCTGGTGCAATGACCTTTGCCAAATCTGGGATCACGGTTTCTGGTGCGGCGGCATCAAGATTGTTTTTGCGCACCATGACCCAACGCACATAATCAAGCACCACATCGCCATTTTGATTGCTGCCTTGTGTGCGCACATAGACCACGCCAGATTTGCCGTTGGAATTTTCCTTGAGGCCAATGACCTGACTTTTTGAGGTCAAGCTGTCACCTGCGTAAACGGGCTGCAAAAACCGCCCCTCAGCATAGCCCAAATTAGCAACGGCATTGAGCGAAATATCGGGCACAGTTTTGCCAAAGACGATGTGGAAGGTGATCAGGTCATCCAATGGGCTTTGAGCCAGCCCGCAGTATTGGGCAAAAGCGTCAGAGGAATGCAACGCGTGGCGTGCAGGATAGAGCGCGTGATAGAGAGCCCGCTCTCCACCCGAAACTGTGCGCGGAACGGCATGTTCAATCACTTGGCCGAGGCGATAATCCTCGAAAAAATTGCCAGAATTGGTTTTCATACCCCCATTCCTTTGCGTGTTTATTGCTGCCCGAGTTTCATATCGGGGTGGTAGGCATCTGCGATTGTCTTCGTCACTGCCTGCGCGCAGCGCATTTTGTTGGTGCTTGGATCAAAGGCATAGGATGGGTTGCCATAGAGCACCCATCCCTTCGCTAGCGCCTCTGACACTTTGTGGCAGAAGGCCGATGTGTCCTCTTCGGTGAGAAGCCTATAAATTACGTTTGCCTCAGCCATAGGGGAAATACCCCAGTAATGTGTGGATATAGCCCACAATGCCCATCACGATGATCCCGATGACAAAGGCCAAGATGTCCTTGACGATACTTGGATTGGCGGGACGCACCCAATCGCGACCTTGGCGGTTGATGATGATGACTGAGGCCACGGCCCAAGCCAACATTCCCCCAAACAAAATGATTGAGGCCAAATCGCCATTCACCAAGAGATGGGCAATGGCCCAAGCCTTAATCGCAGACAGTTGTTTGTGGCGGATGCGGGCCGAGAAGGTGCCTGACATGTGCGAAAGCGCGAACAGCCAAAACGCGATCAGCACCAAAAGATTGTTGATATGGGTGAAGAAGGCTGGGGGTGACCAAATCTGCACCGCGGGTGCTGCACGATAGCCGATGATCATCAGCACAACACCTGCAAGCATCGCAAAGGTCAGGATCAGCCGACCTTTTGGGTCCCCCATGTTGGCACGAAAATCAGGTGCAAGCCGTTTGACCCAATGTCCGCCCGCGAACAGGACAAGCCCAAGGATGAGAAGGAGATAGCCCATTAAATTTGCTCCAATTCTGCAATTGCTTCTGCTTTTGCAAGCATGGCACGGGCTGTCTCGACATGGAGGTTTTCAACGATCTTACCATCTACAACCGCGACCGCCTCGCCACGCGCGATGGCGGCATCATAGGCGTCTATCTGTCGGCGGGCGAGGTCAATTTCAGGCTCAGACGGAGAAAAGACCTTATTTGCAATCTCAAGCTGCGCGGGATGGATCAAGGTTTTTCCATCCATGCCCCAATCGCGCCCCTCAAGGCATTCGGCATGAAGACCATCTTCATCCTTGAAGGCGTTATAAACCCCATCAATACAAACAATCCCATTGGCGCGTGCGGCCATGAGGCAGGATTGCAGCGCGAAATGCATCGCGCCTCTGGTGCGCGATCCTAGATCCTTGGCCAAATCATTCGTGCCCATGATGAAACCCGCCATGCGCGGGGCTGCGGCAATTGCGGCGGCATTCAAGATGCCCAGTGGCGTTTCCATCATCGCCCAAATCTGGGTATCCCGCGCTGCGGGTATTGTGTCGATTAGGGCGGCAACCGCCCCGATATCCGCGGCGGTGTTCACTTTTGGCAGTAAGATCGCTTCAGGGCCAATCGCTGCAAGAGCGGCCAGATCATCCTTGCCCCAGACTGTGTCGCTGCCGTTGATCCGCACGATTTGTGCGCGCTTGCCATAGCCGCCCTGTTGCAGGCGATTTTTAAGAATGTCACGCGCTGATATTTTCTCATCAGGGGCGACCGCATCCTCAAGATCAAAGATAATCGCATCAGTTTGAAGCGTCTGCGCCTTTTCCAAGGCACGTTCTTTAGAGGCAGGAATATAGAGAACGGAGCGATAAGGGCGGGCGCTGCGTGCGGATGGATCGGACATATGGCCCCCTTTGGGCTGATTGATTCTGCGTTGCAGCATAAAAAGCAGGATGGGCGCGCGACCGCAAGTTACGTCTTGACGCATCTATAAGAAATTTTATTGCGCGCGTCTGGCTGGTCAGAATAGCCCATCGTAAATTAACTTCACGCCCGTCAGCACCAATGCGACATAGGTGATGCCGAAAAATAGCCGCTCTGGGATGGCGTGATGGGCCTTAACACCCACCCATGTGCCGAAAATGGCAACAGGGGCAAGCAGCGCCACATCGCCCATCAAGTCCCATGAGAAGAGGCCAAGATAGGCGTAGCTTGCGAATTTCATCAGGTTGATTGCCCAAAACACAATAACCGTGGTCGCTTGGTATAATGTCTTTCCCACATTACGTTGCGACAGCATAAACACCGCTACCGCAGGCCCGCCTGCGTGGGAAATAAAGCTTGTGAAGCCTGCTGCGATGCCCGCGATGATACCATCCCAACTTGAGAAATCGCGCGGTTGCGGGGAAATCCATCCCCGCGCGCGTGCCAATTGAAACAGGGGAAAGAGCAATGCAATCGCCCCAATCATGAGGCGCAGCGCATCAGCTGAGATGATTTTGAACAGTAAGATCCCAGCGATACAGCCAAAGACAGACCCAATCACAAGCACTCGGGTTGAGGGGCCATCCCATTGCTTCCAATAGGGTTTGAGGGCTGAGAAATCCATGATGATCAGAAGGGGCAGCATAAGGGCCAAGGCGTGGGTTGGCTCCAGCACGACAGCGAGAATCGCTGACGAAACAAACCCAATGCCAGACCCAAATCCGCCCTTTGACATGCCTGCGACAAAGACCGCAAATGCCGCCAGCAGCCATAGCCATCCCTCTAGCATTTTGCCCTCTTTGTTTGCTGAATTATGACCAAAATACAGTGTTTTGAGTGAAGGGAAACCCCCGATGCTCGGGCCGCATATGGTGCGTCATGCGCTTTGTGCCGCAGCGCAGAGACTTGCAACAAGGCAGGGGCGGTTGTAGGGGTCGCTTCAGTTTCAACACGGATCCGGAGACATTTCTCATGGCCAGACCTAAGATTGCACTGATCGGCGCAGGACAGATTGGCGGCACGCTTGCCCATCTCGCGGCGCTAAAAGAATTGGGCGACGTTGTCCTATTTGATATCGCCGAGGGCACCCCTCAGGGCAAAGCCCTTGATATCGCCGAATCTGGGCCTTCTGAAAAATTCGATGCCAAGCTCAAGGGCACGAATGATTACGCCGATATCGCGGGCGCCGATGTGTGCATTGTGACTGCAGGTGTTCCTCGTAAGCCTGGCATGAGCCGCGATGATCTCTTGGGGATTAACCTCAAAGTCATGAAATCTGTTGGCGAAGGCATTCGCGATCATGCGCCCAATGCCTTTGTGATCTGTATCACTAACCCATTGGACGCAATGGTTTGGGCCTTGCGCGAATTTTCTGGCCTGCCGCATGAAAAGGTTTGCGGCATGGCAGGCGTTTTGGACAGTGCGCGCTTCCGCCATTTCTTGGCGGAAGAGTTTGATGTGTCCATGAAAGACGTGACTGCGTTTGTTCTGGGCGGCCATGGTGACACGATGGTGCCTTCTGTGCGCTACTCAACAGTTGCAGGTGTTCCTTTGCCTGACCTGATTGAAATGGGTTGGACAACGAAGGATCGCTTGGATGCCATCGTGCAGCGCACCCGCGATGGTGGGGCTGAAATCGTGGGTCTTTTGAAAACGGGCTCTGCATTTTATGCGCCTGCGACATCCGCAATTGAGATGGCCGAAGCCTACCTCAAAGACCAGAAGCGTGTTTTGCCATGCGCGGCCTACTGTGACGGCCAGTTTGGCCTGAAAGGCATGTATGTTGGTGTTCCCACAGTCATCGGTGCAGGCGGTGTTGAGCGCATCGTTGAGATCAAGCTGACCAAAGACGAGCAAGCGATGTTCGACAATTCTGTCGCTGCCGTGAAGGGTCTTGTGGATGCTTGTAAAGGCATCGATGAGAGTCTCGCTTGATTTAAGTGGAGAATTCCAAAGCTTATCGAAAAGGCGGCGCTTTGCGCCGCCTTTTTTGGTTTTGATGAATGGTGAGGCGGCAAAGTTAATACACTCTTAAGGCGAGTAGGCCGCAGCCCTGCCTTGGAAACCCGTTTGTGATCACGCTTATTTTTTCTGTGATCACAAATGTCGAATTTTGCGCTTAAAACTAAGCTATTGGGCAGATTGCCGTTTATTTTATGCGGCGGGATGTGCTTACACGCCGTGAAACGACAGCAACACACGGGACAGTTTCATGAACATTCATGAATATCAGGCGAAAGCCTTGCTTCGCCAATACGGCGCACCGGTCAGTGATGGCCGCGTTGTTCTGAAAGCCGAAGAGGCCAAAACCGCAGCGGGCGAATTGGATGGCCCGCTTTGGGTGGTCAAGGCGCAGATCCACGCAGGCGGTCGCGGCAAGGGTAAGTTCAAAGAATCCGATGCTGGCGAAAAAGGCGGCGTGCGCCTTGCCAAGTCGGTCGAAGAGGCCGCAGCCGAAGCCAAAAAGATGTTGGGCCGCACCCTTGTGACCCATCAAACTGGCCCAGTCGGCAAAGTTGTGAACCGCATCTATATCGAAGATGGGTCGGGCATTGAGCGCGAGCTTTACCTCGCCCTTTTGGTGGATCGCCAATCGAGCCGTATCTCCTTTGTTTGCTCCACTGAGGGCGGCATGGATATCGAAGATGTGGCCGCAAAGACACCAGAGAAAATCCTGTCTTTCGCTGTTGATCCTGCCACTGGATACCAAGCCTTCCACGGGCGCCGCATTGCCTTTGCGCTTGGCCTTGAAGGTAAGCAAGTCAAAGAATGCGTAAGCCTGATGGGCATCCTCTATAAGGCCTTCGTTGAGAAGGATATGGAGATGTTGGAAATCAACCCGCTGATCGTGACGGATGAGGGCAGCCTCAAGGTGCTAGACGCGAAAGTTGGTTTTGATGGCAACGCCATTTATCGCCATGCAGATATTGCGGCGCTGCGCGATGAGACCGAAGAAGACGCCAAAGAATTGGCTGCGTCCAAATTTGACCTGAACTACATCGCGCTTGATGGCGAGATTGGCTGTATGGTCAACGGCGCGGGTCTTGCAATGGCCACGATGGATATCATCAAGCTTTATGGCGCTGAGCCCGCGAACTTCCTTGATGTGGGCGGCGGTGCAACCAAAGAAAAGGTGACCGAGGCGTTCAAAATCATCACCTCTGACCCCAACGTGAAAGGTATTCTTGTGAATATCTTTGGCGGCATCATGCGCTGCGACATCATCGCCGAAGGCGTTGTGGCCGCAGTGAAAGAGGTGGGTCTGCAGGTGCCACTGGTCGTGCGCCTTGAAGGCACAAACGTGGAGAAGGGCAAGGAGATCATCAACACTTCTGGCCTCAATGTGATCGCGGCTGACAATCTGTCGGACGCGGCCCAGAAAATCGTTAAAGCGGTGAAAGGCTGAGCTTATGGCTGTTCTTGTCGATGAAAATACAAAAGTCATTTGTCAGGGTTTCACGGGAAGCCAAGGCACATTCCACTCTGAACAGGCGATTGCTTACGGCACAAAAATGGTTGGTGGCGTGACCCCTGGTAAAGGCGGTCAGACCCATCTTAACCTGCCCGTTTTTGACAGCGTGCATGAGGCGAAAGCCAAGACCGAAGCAAACGCATCGGTGATCTATGTGCCACCGCCCTTTGCGGCTGACTCCATCCTTGAGGCGATTGATGCTGAGATGGAATTGATCATCTGCATCACCGAAGGCATCCCTGTGCTGGATATGATGAAGGTCAAGCGTGCTTTGGAGAATTCATCCTCCAAGTTGATCGGGCCAAACTGCCCCGGTGTGATTACACCTGACGCCTGCAAAATCGGCATCATGCCGGGTCATATCCATCGCCGTGGGTCGGTTGGTGTGGTGTCGCGCTCTGGCACCTTGACCTATGAGGCGGTGAAGCAAACCACAGATGTAGGTCTGGGTCAGTCCACTTGTGTCGGCATCGGGGGCGACCCCATCAAAGGCACCGAACATTTGGATGTGTTGGAATGGTTCTTGGCTGACGATGAAACCCAGTCGATTATCATGATCGGTGAAATTGGTGGTTCCGCGGAAGAAGAAGCGGCGCAATTCCTCAAAGACGAAGCCAAGCGTGGCCGCAAGAAGCCTGTGGCGGGCTTTATTGCAGGGCGCACGGCCCCTCCAGGCCGCCGTATGGGGCATGCTGGCGCAATTGTTGCCGGCGGCAAAGGTGGCGCAGAAGATAAGATCGAAGCGATGAAATCCGCAGGGATCGTGGTGGCAGACAGCCCCGCAACCCTTGGTGAAGCGGTTCTCAAAGCAATCGGTTAAACACAGTTGCCTCGCGCGCTCAATTTGATCGTGCGGGGCTATTCCATTTCTCAGGTGCGGTCATGACTGAACAAAGCCCGAATGATATCTTCCACGCCTCTAGCTTTATGCAGGGGCATAATGCCGAATATCTCGAACAGCTTTATGCGCGTTATGCGCAAGACCCAAATTCGGTCGAAGAAAGTTGGCGGGCGTTTTTTGCTTCGCTTGGCGATGCACCAGCTGATGCAAAGGCCGAGGCCGCAGGCCCCTCTTGGGCGCGTGGTGACTGGCCGTTGCAGCCTGCCGATGATTTGACCCATGCGCTCACGGGCGAGTGGCCTGCCGCAGCGGTCGAAGTCAAAGGCGCAGAAAAGAAAATCCGCGAAAAGGCGGCAGATGCAGGCATCGAGTTGACCGATGCACAGGTGCAGCGCGCTGTTTTGGACAGTATCCGCGCGCTGATGATCATCCGCGCCTATCGTATCCGTGGTCATTTGATTGCCGATATCGACCCACTTGGCATGCGTGACCAGACCCCCCACCCAGAACTTGATCCGCGCAGCTATGGTTTCACCGATGCGGATATGGATCGTCCGATTTTCATCGATAATGTTTTGGGCCTGCAAATGGCTTCAATGCGCCAGATCATGGAGATCGTGAAGCGCACCTATTGCGGCACATTCGCGCTGCAATATATGCACATCTCCAATCCTGAGCAGTCCAGTTGGCTCAAAGAGCGGATTGAGGGTTATGGCAAAGAGATCGCCTTCACCCGAGAAGGCCGTAAGGCCATCTTGAACAAATTGGTTGAGGCCGAAGGTTTCGAGAAATTCCTCCATGTGAAATACATGGGCACAAAGCGTTTCGGCCTTGATGGTGGCGAGGCGTTGATCCCCGCGATGGAGCAAATCATCAAACGCGGTGGCGCGCTTGGCGTGAAAGAAATCGTGATTGGCATGCCCCACCGCGGGCGCCTCAGCGTTTTGGCCAATGTGATGGGCAAACCTTACCGCGCGATTTTCAACGAATTCCAAGGCGGCAGCTTTAAGCCTGAAGATGTCGATGGATCAGGGGATGTGAAATATCACTTGGGCGCGTCTTCGGATCGCACTTTTGATGATAACACCGTCCACCTTTCCTTGACCGCGAACCCAAGCCACCTTGAGGCGGTTAACCCCGTTGTTCTGGGCAAAGTGCGCGCCAAGCAAGATCAGTTGGGCGACACAGAACGCCACCAAGTTTTGGGTATCCTTTTGCATGGTGATGCGGCCTTTGCGGGGCAGGGTGTGGTTGCGGAAGGCTTGGGGCTTTCGGGCCTGCGCGGCCACCGCACAGGTGGCACAATCCATATCGTGGTGAATAACCAAATCGGCTTCACCACCGCGCCCCATTTCAGCCGTTCCTCGCCCTATCCGACAGATATTGCTTTGATGGTTGAGGCGCCGATTTTCCATGTCAACGGGGACGATCCCGAAGCCGTCGTTCATGCTGCAAAAGTTGCTACGGAATTCCGTCAGAAATTCGGCAAAGATGTTGTGATTGATATCTTCTGCTATCGCCGCTTTGGTCACAACGAAGGCGATGAGCCGATGTTCACCAACCCGATGATGTATAACCGCATCAAGAAGCACAAAACGACCTTGCAACTTTATACCGAGCGTTTGGTGCAGGACGGGCTGATCCCCGAAGGTGAAATCGAAGATATGAAGGCGGCCTTCCAAGCCCGTCTGAATGACGAATTTGAGGCAGGTAAGGAATATAAGCCCAACAAAGCGGATTGGCTTGATGGCCGTTGGAGCCATCTCAACCGTGAGGGCGAGGATTACCAACGCGGTGAGACAGCAATCAAGCCCAAGACGATGAAAGAGATCGGCAAGGCCTTGGTGACCGCGCCCCAGAACTTCGTGCTGCACAAGACCGTGGCGCGTCTTTTGGAAACGAAACAAGAGATGTTCGACACGGGCCAAGGGTTTGATTGGGCGACTGCCGAGGCTTTGGTCTTTGGCAGCTTGCTGACCGAAGGATATCCAGTTCGCCTTGCAGGCCAAGACAGCACCCGTGGCACATTCAGCCAGCGCCATTCGGGCCTGATCCATCAGGAGAGCGAGGAACGCTATTATCCTCTCAATAACATTCGTGAGGGCCAAGCGCGCTACGAGGTCATCGACTCGATGCTGTCCGAATATGCGGTGCTGGGCTTTGAATACGGCTATAGCCTTGCGGAACCGAATGCCTTGGTCATGTGGGAAGCGCAATTTGGCGATTTCGCCAATGGCGCGCAAATCATGTTTGACCAATTCATCTCATCGGGCGAAAGCAAATGGTTGCGGATGTCAGGATTGGTGATGCTGCTGCCGCACGGGTTTGAGGGCCAAGGCCCCGAGCATTCCTCCGCGCGTCTTGAGCGGTTCTTGCAAATGTGCGGTCAAGACAACTGGATTGTGGCCAATTGCACCACACCCGCCAATTATTTCCATATCTTGCGCCGCCAGATCCATCGCAGCTTCCGTAAGCCATTGGTTCTGATGACGCCGAAATCCCTTTTGCGGCATAAAAAGGCCGTCTCACGGGCGGAGGAGTTCACAACAGGGTCTTCCTTCCACCGCGTGCTGTGGGATGATGCCCAATATGGCAATTCGGATATCAAGCTGAAATCAGACGATAAAATCCGCCGTGTCGTGATCAGTTCAGGCAAGGTCTATTATGACCTGCTTGAAGAGCGCGATGCGCGTGGTCTGGATGATGTCTATCTCTTGCGTCTTGAGCAGTTCTACCCATTCCCTGCGATGTCGCTGATGAAGGAATTGGAGCGCTTTAAGACCGCAGAGATTGTCTGGTGTCAGGAAGAGCCGAAAAACCAAGGGGCTTGGACATTCGTTGAACCAAATCTTGAATGGGTTCTGACACGGATTGGGGCAACCCATAGCCGCGCCACTTATGCAGGCCGCGCCGCTTCGGCTTCGCCTGCGACTGGCCTAGCCTCACAACATAAAGCACAGCAAACCGCGCTCATCAACGAAGCGCTGACGATCGAAGGGTAATGACAATGGCGACAGAAGTCCGCGTGCCCACTTTGGGCGAATCCGTGACCGAGGCCACCGTGGCAACTTGGTTCAAAAAACCAGGGGATACAGTCGCGCAGGATGAGATGCTGTGCGAATTGGAAACCGATAAAGTGACCGTTGAGGTTCCTGCCCCCGCCGCAGGCACATTGGGCGAGATCGTTGCGGGCGAGGGCGAGACGGTTGGCGTTGATGCCCTGCTCGCTACGATTGCCGCTGCGGGTGCTAGCACCACTGCTGCGGCCCCTGCCGCAAAGTCAGCGGCCGCTGCTTCCTCGGGTGCATCGGTCGATATTATGGTTCCCGCGTTGGGCGAGTCTGTAACCGAAGCCACCATCGCCACATGGTTCAAACAGGTTGGCGATACGGTCGCGCAAGACGAGATGCTGTGTGAATTGGAAACTGACAAAGTGTCGGTCGAGGTTCCCGCCCCCGCTGCAGGTGTTTTGGCGCGCATTGATGCGGCCGAAGGTGCGACTGTAAATGCAGGCGGGCAGCTTGGTGTTATTTCCACCGATGGCGCGGCTGTCGCCGCCCCTGCCGCAGCACCCGCTGCGGCCCCTGCTGCCGCTGCACCAACAGGCAGCGGTCGGGATGTAGAAGATTCCCCATCAGCCAAGAAACTGATGGCGGAAAAAGGCATTGACCCCGCGGCTGTTCAAGGCTCGGGCAAGGATGGACGCATCATGAAAGAAGATGTTTTGAAGGCCGCAATCGCCCCCGCTGCAGCGCCTGCTGCTGCCCCTGCCGCCGCTCCGCGTGCGCCTGTGGCCGCAGAGGATGCTGCTCGCGAAGAACGGGTCAAAATGACCCGTCTGCGCCAGACTATCGCAAAGCGTCTGAAGGATGCGCAAAACACCGCAGCGATCCTGACCACCTATAACGAGGTGGACATGACCGAGGTGATGGCCCTGCGCAACGCCTATAAAGACGAGTTCGAAAAGAAGCACGGCGCGCGTTTGGGCTTTATGTCCTTCTTCACCAAGGCCTGTATCCACGCCTTGAAAGAGGTGCCTGAGGTGAACGCTGAAATCGATGGCACTGACATCGTCTACAAAAACTTCGTGCATATGGGCATCGCGGCAGGCACGCCACAGGGTCTGGTTGTGCCTGTGATCCGTAACGCCGATGAGATGTCCTTTGCCGAAATTGAAAAGGCGATTGCCGAAAAGGGCAAGCGCGCGCGTGATGGCAAGCTGTCGATGGCCGAGATGCAGGGCGGCACGTTCACCATTTCGAATGGTGGGGTTTACGGCTCGCTCATGTCCTCGCCCATTTTGAACCCGCCACAATCGGGTATTTTGGGGATGCATAAAATCCAAGACCGCCCCATGGTCATCAATGGCGAGATCAAAATCCGCCCGATGATGTATCTGGCGCTGTCCTATGACCACCGCATTGTCGATGGCAAAGGTGCGGTGACCTTCCTTGTCCGCGTAAAGGATGCACTAGAAGACCCACGCCGTTTGTTGATGGATCTCTGATCCCCACAAGCGACTGAGAAAACGACCGCGAAACGCCCCCGTTCTGGCTGCATAGGATGGGGGCTTTTTGCTGCCTAATACCCGGCCGCGCGATCCACCAGATGTAAGAATGGCTCACCCACCTCACCACGGCGGATATTCTCGGCAATGGTTTCCGATGCCGTCTCGGCCCGTGTAGCAGAGGCGATATGCGGGGTGACGGTAACGCGCGGATGGCGCCAATAGGGATGTGAGGCAGGCAGGGGTTCGATGGTGAAAACATCCAAAGTGGCCGCTGCGATCTTGCCCGTATCGAGCGCGGCCAAAAGCGCCGCATCCTCGATCAAACTGCCGCGTCCTGGATTGATGATCTTGGCCCCGTGGGGCAGGGCGGCGAGGGTGGTTTGATTGATCAGCCCGCGCGTGGCGGCGGTGTCGGGCAGAAGTGTCACCAATATTTCTGCATGACGCAATGCATCGAAAAGCCCGTCTTCACCATGATAGCAGGCGATGCCTTCGATTGATTTGGGGCTTCGCGACCAGCCCGCGACATCAAAGCCAATCCGCGCAAGACTTTGCGCTGCAGCCGCGCCCAATACCCCAAGACCCAAGATGGTCACCTTGCGATCCCGCGCCAAGGGCGGCACCAAATTGGGGCGCCAGACCCCATCTTGCCCTGCAAGGAAATCGTCAATCATGAGGTGATAACGCAGCACATGACCCGTGACGAATTCGAGCATACCTTGCGTCAGCCCATAATCGACCATGCGGGCAAGCGGCATGGTGATTGTTTCATTGCCGACAATATCCTCAACCCCTGCCCAAAGGCTCAGCACGGCCTTTGCGCGGGTGAAGGGGGTAAAATCCTGTAGGCCTGAATTGGGGGCGTAGATGATATAATCCACCTCAGCTGGGTCAGCCTCAGTGGTTAGGCCCGTGGCATCAACCCCTGTCTTCTGCAACGCCTTGTGCAATGCGGGTTCATATTCCGCCCATTTTTCAGATTTTGCAGCGAAAAGGATGGTGGGGGATGGCATGACCTGCTCCTGATATATGAGATGCGATTAGAGCTATCAGAGGGCGCAGGGCGGGAAAACCCGCCAATTTCACTTTAGCGTGGACGATGGATATGGGCCGATTGCACCAAACCAAACGCAGCTAAAAGCACCATCATTGCTGAGCCGCCATAAGAGACGAGCGGCAAAGGCACGCCCACCACGGGGGCCAATCCCATGACCATTGCCATATTGATTGCGAAATAGAGGAAAAAGGTTGCTGCAATCCCAATGCTAAGCAGCGAGGCAAAGCGATCTTTGGTGGAAAGGGCCGTCCAAATACACAAGGCCACAATCAGCAAATAGATAAACAGTAGGGAGGATGCACCGATAAAGCCGAATTCCTCAGCCAAGGTCGTGAAGATGAAATCGGTGTGCTTTTCGGGCAAAAAGTTTAAGCGGCTTTGCGTGCCTTCCATAAATCCCCGTCCAGAAAACCCGCCCGATCCAAGCGCGATCTGACTTTGGGTGATGTGGTATCCGGCGCCAAGCGGGTCTTGGGTTGGATCAAGGAAGGTGTCGATGCGGCGGAATTGGTAATCTTTGATCAATTGCCATGATGTGCCGCGTGACGCGAACACAGCAAAGACCGCGCCCACGCCCGCCGCAATCAACCCGCCAAAATAGGCCCAGTGAACGCCTGCGGCAAATACCACCGCGCCACCGCCCAAAAGCAACAGGAGGGCTGTGCCCAGATCGGGCTGCTTGAGGGTCAAGAACACAGGCACCAAGATCAGGAGCAGGGGTGGCAGGATATAGAGCGGATGCGATTTCTTGGTGGTATCGAGGCGCGCATAATAGGCGGCCAAGACCATCACGATGGTGATTTTCGCCAATTCTGAGGGTTGTAAGCGGAACCCACCAAGGTCAATCCATCGTTGTGCGCCCATACCGACCGTGCCGAAAAACTCGACCACGAGCAGCAACACAAGCGAGAACGCATAGCCCAGCCATGACACCATCCGCCAAAAGGCAATTGGGATCAGGGCGATGATGAACATCGCGGTCATGCCGAGCGCGAAACGCTGCACTTGCGGAATGACCCAAGGTCGTGTTGAGCCCCCCGCAACCGAATAAAGCATCATAAACCCGATGCAGGCCACAAGGGTCAGAAGCAACACAAGCGGCCAGTTGAAATACAGCACCTTGCGCCATCCGCTTGGCATCGTATTGATCTGGTAGAGTGAAAAACTCATGCGCGGCTTGTCCCTGTGGTGCCAGATGTTGGGGCATCTGGACTGCCGCGCCGTGGCAATAGGGTCATGGCGGCATGGCGCTCCTGCACTGCCGCGCGCTGGTTTGCGGGATAGGCGTCAAGCGGGGGCAGATCATCAAACATCGCATAAAGCAAAATGTCGCGCGCGAGGGGCGCTGCTGCCGCCGACCCACCGCCGCCATGTTCCACAATCAGGGCAATGGCATAGCGTGGTGCATGGGCGGGGGCATAGCCCACAAAAAGGGCATGATCGCGCCGCTCCCACGGCAGGTCTTCATTGCGGATCACGCCTGCGGCCCGCTCGGCGGCGGTGATATTGCGCACTTGGCTTGTGCCTGTTTTGCCCGCAATCAAATAGTCCTGCAAAACTGTGCGGCTGCCCAAGGCCGTGCCGCGCGCGCCATTTGAGACTTCAAACATCCCATCGCGAATTTTTGCCAGATTGGCAGGATTTACATCCAAAGGCGTAATAGCAGGGTAATCAGGTTCTACCCCGTCCACGCTGCGAATAAGGCGTGGATTAAGGTTTAGGCCAGAAGCAAGGCGCGCGGTCATTACAGCCAGTTGCAACGGTGAGTTAAGAACAAAGCCCTGACCGATTGACGCGTTGAGCGTGTCGCCCATCACCCATGGCTCGCCACGGTTGGATAATTTCCAATCCATCGTGGGTGCAATGCCCGTGGCCACGCCTGAAAGGGGCACATCATGGCGCACGCCGCAGCCGAGCCTTTCGGCCATGGCGGAAATGGCATCAATGCCCACGCGTTGCGCAAGATCGTAATAATAGATATCACAGCTTTGCGCGATGCTTTGCACCATATCCATCCGACCATGGCCACCCCGCTTCCAGCAATGAAAGCGCCGATTGCCCAACTGTAGGGATCCCCCACAAAACACAGTGTCGGACGGATCAATTAACCCTGCCTCTAGCGCGGCCAAGGCCACGACCATTTTATAGGTCGATCCGGGCGGGTAGAGGCCCTGCGTGGCTTTATTGGCCAAGGGGCGGTAGGGGTCGGTGTTCAGCGTTTCCCAGATGGACGAGGGGATGCCGCGCACAAAGAGGTTCGGATCATAGGTGGGCGCTGAGGCCAAGGCGAGAATGTCGCCATTTTGGGTGTCGATTACCACCGCGCCCGCGCTTTCGCCTTCTATCCGCGCTTCGGCATAGTTTTGGAGATAGGCATCAACCGTCAGTTGCACATCCGCACCAGGTTGGGCCTCACTGCGGTCAAGCTCGCGCATCACGCGACCTGCTGCGTTCACCTCGACCCGCTTGCTGCCTGCGCGCCCGCGCAAGACATCCTCAAGCCGCGCTTCGACATTGTAGCGCCCGACTTGGAAATCGGGGATTTGCAGCACGGGATCCGTGTCCCCTGTTGTCTCAAGATAATAGTCCGAGACAGGCCCCACATAGCCCACAACGTGAGAGAAATCTGCCCCAAGCGGATAATCCCGCGACAATCCCACATCAGGTGTGATCCCTGGAAGTGCGGGGGCATTGACCGAAACCAGAGAGAACTCCTCCCATGATAGACGATCTGCAATGGTGACAGGCACGAAGGGCGGGCGGGACATCATCTCGTCACGTGCGCGATCTAGTTTCGCGCGGTCGATATTCACAATGCGGCTTAAGCGCGACAGAACCAAATCCACATCCCCCGCATCCTCGCGCACCATCGTGATGCGGTAATTGGGCGAGTTGTCTGCCAGAACTGTGCCATGGCGGTCATAGATCACCCCACGCGCAGGGGGCAACAGACGGAGGTTGATCCGATTTTCTTCGGCCAAAAGCCGAAAATCATCAGCCCGCTCAAGTTGCAAATAGCGCATACGCCCTGCCAGCACGAGGCAGGTGGTGCTCATAAGCCCACCCAAAACCAACGCGCGGCGAGACATTTGCGCGTTATTATCTTGGTTTTTGCGTTTCTGACTGCGGGCCATGGTTAAACATTGTCTGGGTCTGCGGCGGATAGTCTATCCAAACCGAGCAAATATTTCGAGATCACAACCAGCGCGGGGTAGGCTGCGATGGTCACAATCGCGTGCAAGACCACCTCACCAAAGGGGGGCTGATCCGCCAAAAGCAATGTCAAAAGCACCCGCTCGGCCAAAGTAACAGCCACGATCACGGCGGTCACTGTGCCGAACTCGCTGAGAAACGTCATGTTTTCGATTTGCGGCTGGCGTTTGCGCAGACTTTCGGTGGCTAAGACTATCAGCAGCGCACCCACGCCGACAGGCGCATGAGTCAAAAAGTCTGAGATCAGGAAAACGATGGCAATAGCCCCAAGCGGGACAACATTGGGATGCCTGAGCAGCCAAGCAAGGGTTAGCGCCGTGATCAAGTCGGGGCTTGGCAGACTGCCTTCGTCAAACCCCAAGGGCAGGATTTGCCAAAGAAGGATGAACAGGCAGAGCGCCAGATAATAAGCGCGATAAATCCATATGCGGAGGGTCAAAGGGTCGGTCATGTGCCATCCCCCTCCGTGTCTTGTGCTGCGGCGGTTTCTGGCACGGGGGGGCCGATCAATGTGTCGCTGTCATTGAGCGGCACAACATCGGGGTTGCGCATGACCCGGAGGAAATTCAGCCGACCAAAATCAGCAGCAAGCCGTGCGCGCAGGTCGCGTTCTGGGTCAACGACCACTTGGCCAACCAACAGCCCCGCAGGGTATAATCCGTCCGCGCCTGATGTCACGATACGATCCCCTGCGGCGATGTCTTCGGGGGTTTCGATGAAATCAATAAGCGGGGCTGCGCTGTTGTCGCCTGTCAGGAGGGCCTGTTGCCCTGACGGTTGGATCAATACAGGCACGCGGCTGTTGCTATCTGTCAGCAATAAAACGCGCGCTGTGCGCTCCCCAAGGCCCGCGATCCGTCCGACCAAGCCAAGCCCGTCCATGGCGGCCCATCCGTCTTCCACCCCATCGCGCGCGCCCACATTCAGCAGAACTGAGCGGCGGAACGGCGATCCGCTATCAGCCAAAACAATCCCTGAAATCCAAGTCAGCGATGGGTCGGGCTGAACGCGGTTCAAATCCAAGAGGCGGGCATTTTCTTGTTCAAGCTGAATCGCCGCCTCGCGCCATGCGCGCATCTGTTGCAACTCGCGGCGCAGCTGTTCGTTCTGTTCGTAGAGGCGCGCGTAAGATTGGAAATCATCGACCATCCGCGCAAGCCCAGTAACGGGTGCCATGGCCCATTCCATGTTTGGAACGATGCGATCCACCACAGCGGCGCGGATGCGTTCTGCACGCGGGTTGTCAATGCGCCACAGCAAGATGAACCCAAAAAGGATGATGATCAGAATGACCACCAAAAGGCGGCGTGTTGGATTGGCGAGATTTTCCTCGTGTCTATCCCGTGCCATATCCGCATAACCTTGTCATCTCGCCTCAGCCTCTCTGCCCTTAGACAGAAGACTGACCCAATCACGACTCGTAATCAATGGCGTGGCGGAGTTGCTTTTCATATTCAAGCGCCTTGCCGGTGCCAAGTGCCACGCAGTTGAGGCTTTCATCCGCAACGGAAATGGCGAGGCCAGTCTGTTCACGCAGCGCCAGATCTAGTTCGCCCAAGAGTGCACCGCCACCTGTCAGCATAACCCCGCGATCTACGATATCAGCCGCCAAATCTGGTGGTGTCGCTTCAAGCGCGCTCATCACCGCCTCGCAAATCTGTTGCACAGGTTCAGACAGCGCCTCGGCCACATGGGCTTGGTTCAGTTCAATCTCTTTTGGAACCCCGTTCAAAAGGTCACGGCCACGGATTGCCATAACTTGCCCTTTGCCATCACGCGGCATGATTGCCGTGCCGATGGTTGTTTTGATCCGCTCAGCCGTGCTTTCCCCAACAAGCAAGTTATGCTGACGGCGCAGATAGGAGATGATCGCCTCATCCATGCGGTCGCCACCGACCCGAACGGAGCAGGCATAGACCACATCTGCAAGTGACAAGACCGCCACCTCTGTGGTGCCACCGCCAATATCAACAACCATGTTGCCCGTTGGGTCTGTGATGGGCATCCCTGCGCCAATCGCGGCTGCGATGGGTTCTGAGATCAGGCCCGCCTTGCGCGCGCCTGCGCCCAACACGGACTGACGAATTGCACGCTTTTCAACGGGGGTGGCCCCGTGCGGCACGCAAACGATGATCTTTGGCTTAGTGAAAGTTGTGCTTTTATGCACTTTGCGAATGAAATGTTTGATCATCTCTTCCGCAACATCAAAATCTGCAATCACCCCATCCCGCATCGGACGGATCGCCTGAATGGAACCAGGGGTGCGGCCCAGCATCAGCTTGGCATCCTCGCCAAAGGCCAGTGCCTTTTTCACGCCGTCCTTGACTTGATAAGCCACCACGGAGGGTTCGTTAAGAACAACGCCCTTGCCACGCACATAGACCAGCGTGTTTGCGGTGCCCAAATCAATCGCCATATCGGCAGTGAATAGTCGTCCAAGTCCAAAGACCATAATGTGGCGATCCCAAATAGTCATCCTACGCAGCCGAGGTTGACCCGTTAGCAGCCGATCATCCTCTGAACCGCATATAGGCAAAGGCCCATGGTAAGGTAAAGAACAATAAGGGCGTTTTTACCAAACCGCCGATGGTTGTAGCAAAAATCCGCCCCAAAATGTGGGGCGGATTTTAGGATTGGCCTAGTTTGCGTCCCGATAGGAAACTTCTTTGCGGTCGCCGCCCGCTTTTCCACGCCGCAGGATCAGACGATTGAGCGCGTTGATATAGGCCTTCACGCTTGCCACAACGGTATCGGTATCTGCTGATTGCGCGGTTGCAATGCGTCCATCTTCTTCCATCCGCACGGATACGGTGGCTTGCGCATCGGTGCCTTCGGTCACCGCATGCACTTGGTAAAGTTGCAAACGGGCCGAATGTGGGAAGGCTTGTTTGACGGCATTAAAGGCGGCATCCACAGGGCCATCACCCGTTGCCACGACAGTTTTTTCCTCATCGCCCACACGGATCACCAGATCCGCATTCTGGGGGGCTTCGGTGCCGCAGATGACACGCAGGAATTTCAGTTCCAGATGGTCAGAGGCATCAATGGCACCTGCATCTGTTACCAAGGCGATGATATCATCGTCAAACACTTCTTTCTTGCGGTCTGCCAATGCTTTGAAGCGCACGAATACATCGTTGAGCTGATTATCAGCCAATTCAAAGCCCAAATCCTTGAGCTTCGCGCGCAAGGCCGCGCGACCAGAGTGCTTGCCCAGTGGCAGCGATGTCCCAGAGAGGCCGATATCCTCGGGGCGCATGATCTCGAACGTATCGGCCGATTTCAGCATTCCATCTTGGTGGATGCCCGATTCATGCGCAAAGGCATTTTTACCGACAATCGCCTTGTTGAACTGCACAGCAAACCCTGAAACTGTGCTAACGCGGCGCGAGATGTGCATGATTTTCTTAGCATCCACGCGGGTGTGATAGGGCATGATGTCATTGCGCACGCGCATGGCCATCACCACCTCCTCAAGGGCGGTGTTTCCTGCCCGCTCACCCAAGCCGTTGATGGTGCATTCAATCTGACGCGCCCCGCCTTCCACTGCGGCCAAAGCATTGGCGGTCGCCATGCCGAGGTCATTGTGACAATGGGTGGCGAAGATGACATCCTCCGCGCCAGGCACATCCGCGATAAGGCGCTCAATCAGGCGCGCGCTCTCGCGGGGGGCTGTGTAGCCGACTGTGTCGGGGATGTTGATCGTAGTCGCGCCTGCCTTGATGGCAATTTCTACAACGCGCTTGAGATACTCCCATTCGGTGCGAGTGGCGTCCATCGGCGACCATTGGATATTGTCGCACAGATTGCGCGCATGGCTGACTGTCTCGTGGATGCGCTCGGCCATTTGATCCATCGAGAGGTTCGGGATCGCGCGGTGTTGGGGCGAAGTGCCGATAAAAGTGTGGATGCGCGGGCTTTTGGCGTGGCGAACCGCCTCCCAGCAGCGGTCAATGTCTTTGAAATTCGCACGCGCAAGGCCGCAGATCGTGGCATTTTGGGTTTGCTTGGCAATCTCGGAGACAGCCGCAAAATCACCTTCTGAGGCAATTGGAAAGCCTGCCTCGATGATATCAACACCCATCTCATCAAGCAGGGCTGCGATCTCGAGCTTTTCAGCGTGGCTCATGGTCGCGCCTGGGCTTTGTTCGCCATCGCGCAATGTCGTGTCAAAAATCAAGACGCGGTTTTTATCGTTAGTCATTGGGTTCTCTCCCCAGCCAGTCTTTTGCGGCCCTGTGCATCTGCAAAGCGGCCTTGTCAATCAATGATGCTTTGTTTTGGTGAAGCTTTCGGCGCTAAATCCCCCCTGAGCGGTCGCGCCGATTGGCACGCTCAGAGGCGGCTAAGAAGAAGCGCTAGCAATGCGTTTAGGCCGCCTGCTGGGCGGCTGTGCATCGCTGTCATATGTATCGCATTCTCGGTCATGATGCGCAGACTATGCCGCGCAAGATCGGGGATGAAAACCCCCTTTTTCACCCCAATGTCAAACTTGCCCCGCCTGCGCCGCCCCCTACATCACGCCCTATGACAGAGAATAGATTTCAGCGCGTTCTCATTGTGGGCGCATCAGGTGGCATCGGGCGCGCATTGGTTTCCCATTATCGCGAAAGCGGTGCTGAGGTGTCTAGCCTGTCGCGCCGCGAGGACGGCTTTGATCTGACCGTGCCTGCCACAGTCGAGGCTCATTTAGCGGCACAAACTGGCCCATTTGATTTGGTCGTTGTCGCCACAGGGGCGCTTGAGATTGACGGCAAAGGCCCTGAGAAATCTTTAAGCCACGTCAATGCAGACGCGCTTGCGCGGCAATTTGCGATCAACGCCATTGGCCCCGCTTTGATCTTGCGCCATGTGCCGCGCTTGATGGATCGGCAGGGCGCGGGCGTCTGTGCCGTCTTGTCCGCGCGGGTGGGATCGATCGGGGATAACCGCGCGGGCGGGTGGTATGGCTATCGGGCGGCAAAGGCTGCGGTCAATCAGATCGTGCGGACAGGGGCGATTGAATTGGCGCGCAGTCACAAAGGCGCGGCCTTGATTGCCCTACATCCTGGCACAGTGCGCACAAAATTCACCGAAAACTATCTTGGGCGCCATCCCGCCGTTGCGCCCGAGGAGGCCGCTGCGAATATCGCGCGTGTTTTGGCAGGGATCGGCCCCGCGCAAACAGGCCAGTTTTTCGATTGGAAAGGCGAGCCTGTGCCATGGTAAATTTCCCGCCCCGCTTGATCCTGATTTTAGGGGATCAATTAAGCCACGATATAGCCGCGTTGCGCGAAGCAGATAAATCCCGCGACATCGTGGTCATGGCTGAAGTGTGGGATGAAGCGAGCTATGTGCCGCATCATCCCAAAAAAATTGCTTTGATCTTTGCTGCAATGCGCAAATTCGCGCAAGAATTGCGGAATGATGGCTGGATTGTCGCATATACCCGCCTTGACGATGCGCAAAATGCGCAATCCTTGGTGGGTGAAGTCATCCGCCGCGCCGCTGAAACGGGCGCACAAGAGGCGATTGCCACAGCCCCTGCCGAATGGCGCGTGATTGCCGCCTTGGAGGATTGCCCAATCCCCGTTCATCAATTTCCTGATGATCGTTTTTTGTGCCATGCCTCAGATTTCGCCGATTGGGCCGAAGGGCGTAAAGAATTGCGGATGGAGTTTTTTTACCGCGAAATGCGCCGCAAAACAGGGATTTTGATGGCGGGTGATCACCCTGAAGGGGAGAAATGGAACTTCGACCATGAGAATCGCGAGCCGCCAAAGGAGGGGCTGTCCAATCGCATGCCCCCGCAATTTGAACCAGATGAAACCGTCCTTGAGGTTCTTGATCTGGTTGAGTCGCGATTTGGCGCACATTTTGGCCGCTTGCGCCCCTTTTGGTTTGCGACAACCCGCGCCGAGGCTTTGGTCGCGTTAGAGGATTTCATCCAGAACCGCCTCCCCGATTTTGGGCGGTATCAAGATGCAATGGTGCAGGGTGAGGCGTTTCTGAACCATTCGATCTTGTCGATGTATTTGAACATTGGGCTGTTGAATTGGCGCGAGATTTGTGAGGCGGCTGAGGTTGCCTACCGCACAGGAGCGGCACCCCTAAATTCGGTCGAGGGGTTCATTCGCCAGATTATTGGATGGCGTGAATACATTCGCGGCATTTATTTCCTTGAGGGGCCAGATTACACATCGCGCAACGCGCTTGGGCATAGCCGTAGCTTGCCTGCATTTTACTGGTCGGGCGATACGGATATGGCCTGTCTGCGGGATGCCATCCTGCAAACGCGTGACCATGCCTATTTGCACCATATCCAACGCTTGATGGTGACGGGGAATTTTGCGCTTCTTGCGGGGGTTGATCCCAAAGAGGTGCATGAATGGTATCTGGCGGTTTATGCCGATGCCTTTGAATGGGTCGAAGCCCCCAATGTGATTGGGATGAGCCAATTCGCCGATGGCGGCATTGTGGCCTCAAAACCATATGTCTCGGGCGGCAATTATATCCATAAGATGTCAAATCATTGTGGGCGTTGCGCCTATAAGGTGAAAGAAAAAATTGGGACGCAAGCCTGCCCCTTTAATGCGTTGTATTGGCATTTCCTGATCCGAAACGAAGAAAAATTCGCAAAAAATCCGCGTATGGCGCAAATGTATCGCGTTTGGGCGAAGATGGATGCCGATACACGCGCCGCAACCCTTGAGACAGCCGAGGCCAATTTGGCGCGGCTTGATCAATTGTGAGGATCATTTTGGGGCTTCCCAAACCCGTAGGATTTTGCACATAGCGTAATGGTGCCGCCTGCCGATCATTGGGATCGGGCAGGGTGGTGCGATGGGTTTCTGACATGATTGATGTTTACGCTGCCCCCGCGGCATTCACCGAGGCTGAATGTCTGCGTATTTTGGATCAGATCGCGTCTACCCCCACCCGCGATGCGAAACTGGTGGGACAAGCGCAGCACCATAATGTGCGCCGTGCGGATCTGGTTTGGTTGGACGAGGTCGAGGGATGCGAATGGGTGACCGAGCGCGCGATTGATCTGGTGCGCGTGGCCAATCGTGAGATGTTTGATTTCGACATCACCGATTTTTCCGAAAGCCCACAGGTTGCCCGATATGACAGCAGCCGCGAAGGCCATTTCGATTGGCATTCCGATATTGGGGATGGCCGATTGGCCGCGCGGCGCAAATTAACCATTGTCATCCAACTTGATGCAGGGGCGGGATATCAGGGGGGGGATTTGCAGATCATGCCAAGCAACCACACTGTGACTGCCGCGCGCGGGCGTGGGGATGCGGTCATGTTTCCGTCTTTCATGTTGCATCGGGTGACGCCCGTCACCAAAGGCACGCGCCATTCGCTGACCTTGTGGTGTCACGGCCCAAGCTTTCGCTAATGGGATTTCGCAACATCTCACCCGCAGCGATATGGACAAATCTGATGGGCTGTGAAACACGGGGCGCTTGAAACACAGGAGGTTTTGAGCATGACAACAGTCACCCGTTTTGCGCCGTCCCCAACTGGCTATTTGCACGTTGGCAACCTGCGCACGGCTTTGTTCAATCACCTGATTGCGCGGCGCACAGGCGGCAAATTTATCTTGCGCCTTGATGATACGGATCCCGAACGCTCAAAGCAGGAATATGCGGATGCGATCCGCGAAGATTTAGAGTGGCTGGGCCTGACTTGGGATCAAGAGGAGCGCCAATCGGCGCGGCTTGATCGATACGAGGCCGCCGCCCAAGACTTGCGCGACAAAGGACGATTTTACGAGGCGTTTGAAACGCCCACAGAACTCGACCTTAAGCGCAAAAAACAACTGAATATGGGGCAGCCGCCCGTCTATGATCGCGCTGCGCTTAAATTGAGCGAGACCGAGCGCGATGCATTGCGCGCCGAGCGTGGTATGGGCGTTTGGCGGTTCTTGTTGGATCAAGAACGGATCGAGTGGACGGATGGCATTTTGGGCGATTTGTCGATTGACGCGGCCAGCCTGTCAGACCCTGTTTTGATCCGTCAAGATGGGCAGTTTTTGTATACATTGGCCTCGGTGGTCGATGACACAGATATGGGCATCACCCATGTCGTGCGCGGGTCGGATCACGTGACCAACACAGCGACACAAATCCAGATTATGGCGGCCCTTGGCTTTGCTTCGCCTAACTTCGCGCATCATTCACTTTTGACAGGCCCGCAGGGTGAGGCGTTATCGAAACGCCTTGGCACTTTGGCCTTGCGCGATTTGCGCGCGGCAGGGGTGCATCCTATGGCGTTGTTGTCGTTGATGGCGCGGCTTGGATCCTCCCAACCTGTTGAGATTGCAAGCAGTCTTGATGACTTGGCTGCTGGATTTGATTTGGCGCATTTCGGCGCGGCCCCCACAAAATTTGATGTTGATGATTTATATCCGCTGACCGCACGCATTCTGGCGGCGCAAGATTTAAGCGTGGTGGCAGATGCGGTGCGGGCTGCGGGGGTGCCAGATGATCTCGCGCCCCTATTCTGGCAGGTGACGCGTGAAAACATCACCACGCTGCATGATCTGGCGGGGTGGTGGCAGCTGTGCCGTGATGGTGCGGCCCCATTGGTTGACGCAGAGGATCAAGCATTCATCACCGAGGCCCTCGCCCTGCTACCTGAGCCACCTTACGGGCCAGAGGCATGGTCGAACTGGACGAACGCGGTGAAAGAGGCCACGGGACGCAAGGGAAAATCCCTTTTCATGCCGCTGCGCAAAGCTGTGACAGGGCGCGAGCGCGGGCCTGAAATGGCCGATCTTTTGCAGTTGTTGCAAAACAAGCCCACGCTGTAAGCGCCTGTTGAAAGCACTGCCTTTTTCATGCCACCCTAATCACCGTTGGGGTGGCAAATAGAAAGGTTCAGGTTCCCGTGAACGCGCAAGCCGCAAAACCGCCAAAATTCCCCGAGATTTGCCAGACGGGTTATGCAGGACTGGTTGTGCGCTTTGGCGATCAATTGAACGAAGCAGGCAATCGCGCAAGCCTTGCCTTCGCTGCTGAGGTGATTGCCGCAGGTCTGGCGGGGGTATTGGAGGTCTCAACCGCCCTGCAATCTGTCCTTTTGCGGTATGACCCCCTGCTTGTATCCCCTGAAGCACTCCGCGCGGATCTCGCGGCGGCTCTTACGCAGCGCGATTGGTATGCTGCATCCCTGCCTCAGGGGCGCACAGTTTGGGAGGTGCCTGCCTGTTTTGGCGGTGCATATGGCCCAGAATTCGAACAGGCTTGTTCGCTCGCAAGCGTCAGTCAGGCTGAGGCGGTTGCAGAGTTGTGTGCAAACCCGCTTCGGGTTCAGGCAATCGGGTTTGCGCCGTCACAGCCCTATTTGGGAGAGTTGCCACCCAATTGGGATTTCCCAAGACAGGCCACCCTAAATCCGCAGGTGCCAAAAGGGGCGTTGGTTGCAGCAATCCGCCAGATTGTTCTATTTTCCGTGCCATCGCCAACGGGCTGGCTGCATATTGGTCAAACGGGTCTTAGCCTGTTTGACCCCGCGCGTGACCACCCCTTCATGTTGCGAGCGGGAGATGAAATTGCACTTCGGCCTGTTTCTGAGGCGGAATTTGAGACGTCATGTGCCGCCGCGCCATATGGCGGTGCTGTGCGGCGGGCGCTGCCATGACGGCAACGTTTCTTGTTCACCAAGCAGGGCCTGCCGTGACTGTGCAGGATTTGGGGTGGCACGGCTATGTCGCCCAAGGTGTGTCGCGCGGCGGGGCGATAGATATGTTGGCGATGGCAGAAGGCGCGGCCTTGTTAGGGCAATCGCCCAACTTTGCAGCGTTAGAGATGGCAGGGTTCGGCGGTGTCTTTAGCGCCACCCGCAACTGCGTCATTGCGCTGACGGGGGCCGAGATGCGCGCGGATTTGGATGGGCGCGCTTTGGCATGGAATGCGACCCATGCTGTGCCTGCGGGCGCGAAACTGAAGATCGGGCCCGTCATGCGTGGTATTTACGGGTATCTGCACATATCAGGCGGATTTGAGCCACCATTGATCTTGCAGGGGCGCGGAACGCATTTGGCCGCAGGCCTGCGCGCGGCAATTCGTGAGGGGGCGGAACTGCCCTTTGGCGCATCCTCCGCAACCCGCGCAGGCCTGTCCCTAGATGTGGCAGAGCGCAGTGCAGGCGGTTTCATTCGCATTTTGCCGACCCTACAAAGTGATATGTTCGGGGCTGATCTGTTAGCGGCGTTTCAAAATACAATTTTCACGCGCGACCCGCGTAGCAATCGGATGGGGGTGCGCTTGGCCGCGCCCGATGCGCCCAATTTCGCACCTGAGGCCGCGCGCAATATCCTTTCCGATATTGTGATGGAGGGGGATATCCAGATCACAGGCGATGGAACACCGTATGTTTTGATGGCCGAAAGCCAGACGACAGGGGGCTATCCACGGATCGCGCAGGTTCTGCCTTGTGATTTGCCGCGCTTGGCGCAACTCTCAAGCGGGGCCGAGGTCATGTTTCAAATGATCAGCCATGGCGAGGCGGTAGAGATTGAGCGCGCCGCACAGGCCGCGCGCGCGCAACTTGGGGCCATGTGTAAGCCAGTTTTGCGTGACCCGCGCGAGGCAGGTGATCTTTTGGCAATGCAATTGATCAGCGGTGTCACCGCTGGGGAGGACGAGGGATGAAGGTCGATCTAAATGCCGATTTGGGCGAAGGTTTTGGCCCTTGGCCCATGGGTGCTGATACGGCGATGATGGATGTGATTTCATCGGCCAATATCGCCTGCGGCTTTCACGCGGGCGATCCCGATCAGATGCTAAAATCCATGTCAGCCGCAGTGGCGCGTGGCGTGGGCCTGGGCGCGCATCCGGGGTTTCCTGATTTGCAAGGGTTTGGACGGCGCCCAATGCTGATGAGCCATGCAGAGGTGGCCAATATTGTGACCTATCAAACAGGCGCTGCCATGGCGATGGCCCGCGCGGCGGGGGGGCGCTTGCGCCATGTCAAATTGCATGGTGCCTTGGCCAACATGGCTGCTGATGATGCGGCCCTTGCACGCGCCGCCTATGAAGGGGCGTTGCGTGCGGATCCTGACCTGATCGTTATGGTGATTGCTGGCACAGATCAGGAAGAAGCCGCCCTTGCCATCGGTGCCCCAATCGCGCGCGAGATTTTTGCGGATCGGGCCTATTTGCCAAATGCCCGCCTGCAAGATCGCAAAATTGCAGGCGCGGTGATCCATGATCCAGAGCAGGTCGCGGCACGCATTTTGGCGATGTTGCAGGAGGCCGCGATTATTGCCGAGGATGGAACCCGCATCCCCACACAAATTGATACAATCTGCCTACATGGGGATACGCCGCAGGCGGTTGAGATTGCTCGTAATTTGCGCACGCGCCTTGAGGCGGAGAAAATCCAAATCGGGCAATTTTAATTGCTTCTGCGAAGGTTCTGCCGTTTTTTGCGGCGCAATAGTCGTAAATGGTGCGATTGTTCTTGATGCCCTGCGCGGCATTACTTACGATGGCGCTACATGCAGGGAGACATTGTGCCGCTGGCACAAGGCCGAAGGAGCAACCGCCCCGGTAAACTCTCAGGCAAAAGAACCTGTATGTGCTAAAACTCTGGAGAGTGATGCGGTATTGCGCATCCGCCGAAGGGATAACGATCTCAGGCGAAAGGACAGAGGGGGCATCGACAGCCGATTTTTCGGCGTAACCGATTCCGAGTATATCTCGGGGTGTTGGAGGGTTGATGACCACGGGGCTTTTGGAACTACCACTTAATGGGCTTCACGCAGAGCTAGGCGGAAAATTTGTGCCTTTTGCAGGCTACTCTATGCCTGTCCAATATGCTGCGGGCGTGATGGCCGAACATCTTTGGACGCGCGAAAAGGCGGGACTGTTTGATGTCTCGCATATGGGGCAGGTGCGGCTGCCCTTAGATCAAGCTTCGGCCCTTGAGCGGATCGCGCCCATTGAGGTTGAAGGCCTCGCAGAAGGCCGTCAGCGCTATGGATTTCTCACCAATGAGGCGGGCGGTTTGGTCGATGATTTCATGATCGCGCGCTACGCAGATTGTTTCGTTATCGTGATCAATGCCGCGCGCCGCGCCGAGGATTTGGCACTGTTTGAGAAACATTTAGCGGGTTTTGAGGTCATCAGTGACCGTGCCCTTTTGGCTTTGCAGGGGCCGCTGGCCGAAAGCGCGCTTGCGCGTCTGCTGCCTGATGTGGCGACACTGCGCTTTATGGATGTGCGCAGATTGACATGGCAGGGTTCGGAGCTGTGGCTGAGCCGTTCTGGCTATACGGGCGAGGATGGGTTTGAGATTTCCGTGCCTGTGGCCGTCTGCGATGCCTTCGCCCACGCATTATTGGCGATGGATGAGGTCGCGCCCATTGGTTTGGGGGCGCGTGACAGTCTACGGATGGAGGCGGGCCTGCCCCTATATGGCAACGATCTTTCTGAAACTATTTCCCCTGTTGAGGCAGGCTTGTCTTGGGGCATTTCCAAATCACGCCGCCCCGATGGGGCCAAGGCGGGCGGGTATTTGGGTGTTGGGGTAATTGCCTCTCATCTTGCGGGCGAAGCTGCGCGCAAACGGATCGGTCTTGTGCCAGAGGGACGCGCGCCGATGCGCGGCGGCGTGCCCCTGTTTTTGTCAGAGACAAGCCAAACACAAATCGGCGAGATCACTTCGGGCGGGTTTAGCCCAAGCCTAGGTCACCCTATTGCGATGGCGCTGGTGCAATCTGACACGGATGCAGATGCGCCAATCTGGGGCGAGTTGCGCGGCAAACGACATCCTATGCGGCAGGTTGATCTGCCATTCTTCAAAACATCCTACAAACGATAAGACAGGGAGACATCCAAATGCGTTTCACAGAAGAACATGAATGGTTGTTGGTCGATGGTGATCTGGTTGTGGTCGGCATCACCGAACACGCGGCCACTCAATTGGGTGATGTGGTTTTCGTAGAATTGCCAGAGCTTGAGACTGCAGCCGCGAAGGGTGATGAGGTGGTGGTTATTGAATCTGTCAAAGCGGCCTCTGACATCTTGGCCCCGCTTGATGGTGAGATTGTCGAGGTCAATGACGCCTTGGTTGATAACCCCTCTTTGGTCAATGACGATCCCACCGGTGAGGCGTGGTTCTTTAAGATGAAGGTAGACGATCTCTCTGCGGTCGATGCCTACATGACCGAGGATGAATACAAAGATTTCATTGGCGAATAAGCCCCCCGAGCAGGTGTGAGACATGACAAAGTGGATGCGTGAAACCTATGATCCGACCGATTTTGGCAATCGCCGCCATATCGGGCCTTCCCCTGCCGAAATGGCAGAGATGTTAAAGGTGATCGGTGCACCAGATTTGGATGCGCTGATTGATGAAACATTGCCGAAGGATATTCGTCAGACCAAGCCACTTGTGTGGGCGGCAATGTCTGAGGCGGAATTGCTGGCGCATATGCGCGAGATTGCAGTCAAGAATAAGGTCATGGTTTCGATGATTGGGCAGGGGTATTACAACACCCATACCCCGCCTGCGATCCAACGCAATGTCTTGGAAAACCCTGCTTGGTATACGGCCTATACCCCCTATCAACCCGAGATCAGCCAAGGCCGCCTTGAGGCCCTGCTCAATTTCCAGACGATGGTTGCTGACTTAACAGGGCTTGAGATTGCCAATGCTTCGCTTCTCGATGAGGCCACCGCCTGCGCCGAAGCGATGGTGATGGCCGAGCGCGTTGCAAAATCAAAGGCGCGTGGTTTCTTCATCGACCAAAATTGTCATCCGCAAAATATTGCCGTCATGCAACGCCGCGCAGAACCTTTGGGGATTGAGGTGATTGTGGGCGATCCGAAGGATATGGACGCAAGCACGGTCTTTGGTGCGATTTTCCAATATCCTGGCACATTCGGTGATCTCTATGATCCATCTGCGCAAGTTGCGGCCTTGCATGCGGCAAATGCCGTGGCGATTGTTTGCACGGATTTGCTGGCCCTTACAGTTCTGCGCGAGCCTGGGGCGATTGGCGCCGATATCGCGGTGGGCTCAGCGCAACGCTTTGGTGTGCCGCTGGGATATGGTGGCCCGCACGCAGCATTTCTTTCCTGTCGCGAGGCCTATAAGCGGGCCATCCCGGGTCGGCTTGTTGGCGTATCGGTTGACGCGCAGGGGCGCCGGGCCTATCGCCTCTCCTTGCAGACGCGCGAGCAGCACATTCGCCGCGAGAAAGCCACCTCGAATGTCTGCACCGCGCAGGCGCTTTTGGCCGTCATGGCCTCGCTTTATGCGGTGTTCCACGGCCCACGCGGATTGCGCGCGATTGCGCAGCGGGTGCATTTGCACGCAGCGCGTCTCGCCAACAGTCTTGAGGCGGGCGGCTTTGCGCCGCTGACGCAAATCTATTTTGACACGATCACAGTCAAGGTCGGGGCCAAACAATCGCGGATCATGGCCGCGGCTGTGGCGCGGGGGATCAACCTGCGTGATGTTGGCCAAGATCGGATTGGCATTTCCGTGGATGAGGTGACAACCGAAGCCCATTTGGCCGCGGTCTGTGAGGCGTTTGGCACACCGCTTTTGGATACGGTTGAAGAGCCATCTATCCCTGACGCGCTCTTGCGGGAAACAGAGTATCTCACCCATCCGATTTTCCACATGAACCGCGCGGAATCCGAGATGATGCGGTATATGCGCCGCCTGTCGGATCGTGACTTGGCGCTGGATCGTGCCATGATCCCGCTTGGCTCTTGCACGATGAAGCTGAACGCCGCGGTCGAGATGATGCCAATCACATGGCCCGAATTTGGTGGGCTGCACCCCTTTGCGCCGCAAGATCAGGCCGAGGGCTATGCGCAAATGCTGGCGGCCCTGTCGGATTATCTGTGCGAGATCACAGGCTATGATGCGATGTCGATGCAGCCCAATTCGGGTGCGCAAGGTGAATATGCAGGCCTTTTGACCATTGCCGCCTATCATCAGGCGCGCGGCGATCATCACCGCAAGATCTGTTTGATCCCTGTTTCTGCGCATGGCACCAACCCTGCCTCTGCACAGATGGCGGGAATGGATGTGGTTGTGGTCAAATCTGCGGAAAACGGCGATGTTGATCTGGAAGATTTCCGCGCCAAGGCCGAGGCGGCGGGTGATCGTCTGGCTGCTTGCATGATCACCTATCCGTCCACCCATGGCGTGTTTGAAGGCACGGTGCGCGAAATTTGTGAGATCACCCATGCCCATGGGGGCCAAGTCTATCTGGATGGTGCGAACCTCAACGCCATGGTGGGCCTGTCCAAACCTGGTGAGATCGGGGCAGATGTGAGCCACTTGAACTTGCACAAAACCTTCTGCATTCCACATGGTGGTGGCGGGCCGGGTATGGGGCCGATTGGTGTGAAGGCGCATCTTGCCCCCTATCTGCCGGGACATCCAGAATTGGACAGCGACCAAGGGCCAGTGTCGGGCGCGCCCTATGGTTCGGCTTCGATCTTGCCGATTTCTTATGCCTATATCAAATTGATGGGCGGGGCAGGTCTGACGCAGGCCACCAAAATCGCAATCCTCAATGCCAATTACATCGCCAAGCGCCTATCAGATGCCTATCCGATCCTGTTCACAGGGCAGGGCGGGCATATCGCGCATGAATGCATCCTTGATTGTCGCCCCTTTGCCGAGGCGGGGGTGACGGTCGATGATATCGCCAAGCGTCTGATGGATAACGGGTTCCACGCGCCCACGATGAGTTGGCCTGTGGCAGGCACATTGATGGTTGAACCAACCGAAAGCGAAACCAAGGCGGAGATTGACCGCTTCTGTGATGCAATGCTCGCCATTCGGGCGGAGATTGCCGATGTCGAGGCGGGCAAAATCGCCGCCGAAGACAGCCCCTTGCGCTATGCGCCCCATACGGTCGAAGATTTGGTTGGCCCATGGGATCGCGCCTATAGCCGCGAGGTGGGCTGCTTCCCTGCGGGGGCCTTCCGCGTTGATAAATATTGGCCGCCCGTGAACCGCGTGGACAATGTCTATGGCGACAGGCATCTTGTTTGCACCTGCCCGCCCGTCACAGATTATCTGGACGCGGCGGAATAGGCCCTAACCCCCGAAGCGGCGATACAGCTGATCGAGCGTATAGGTTTTGGCCGCTTCGTGATGTGGGTCTGAGATAACATTAGGGTCTGCGGGCAGACAATTCTCGCCGCAGACCTGACGCATCACGCCCGTCTCGCCATCAATAAACCATAACCGCCCCGCAGGGGTGGCGACCCATCCATTCGTGCCACGGCTCATATCGCCCTCAACATCAATCGTGGAGGGCACCTCATTATCATAGCGGGGATCAAAAGCCGCATGGGTGTGCCAAGAGGATATAATCCGCATCCCCGCAGGCGTATCCATCATCGCGCAACTGTCGCGCCCGCCCCAACTGGATTTCGAACTGGACAAACGCCCCGCTTGATCGCGCAAGACATAGCCACAGACCTCGCGGTTATAGGTGATGGAATGGCGGTTCATGGATTGCATCAGTGCCATGACGAATTGCTGTTCATCCGCGTCTTGCGCATGGGCGGGGAGGCCGAGGCATAGGCCAAGGAACAGACTTGCAAGTGTCAACTTCATCTTGGGCATGGGCGGTGCTCCCTGAACCAGTTGCCTATAAGATAAAGGAATTGGGGTGGTAAACCAGAGCTTAGGTTTCGGAAATCTAGGAACTCATGTCGTGTTTCTTAAGATTGGCGAGTTTGGGGTCTGCGCTCACGGAGTTCAAAATGGATGCAGTCTTCGGGTTCAGCGCCAGAATTCATCCGAGAGAAAGCCGCCCGCGATGGGGCGGCTTTGCTATCTCACCGCGCGAATTTCTTGTATTTCACCCGTTTCGGCTCAAGCGCATCTGGCCCGAGGCGGCGTTTTTTGTCTTCTTCGTAATCGGAGAAGGCGCCTTCGAACCATTCCACATGGGCCTCGCCTTCGAAGGCGAGGATATGGGTGCAGATGCGGTCAAGGAAGAAGCGGTCGTGGCTGATCACCACGGCGCAGCCTGCGAAATCGGTCAGCGCATCTTCGAGCGCGCGCAGGGTTTCCACGTCCAAATCGTTGGTCGGTTCGTCCAACAGAAGAACATTTCCTCCTGATTTCAAAAGCTTAGCCATATGCACGCGGTTGCGTTCGCCCCCTGACAAAAGGCCCACTTTCTTTTGCTGATCCCCGCCTTTGAAGTTGAAGGCCGAGCAATAGGCGCGGCTGTTCATCGTGGCATCACCCAGTTCAATGATCTCGGCCCCGCCCGAAACCTCCTCCCAAACTGTTTTTTCTGGATCCAGTGCATCGCGGGATTGGTCGACATAGGACAGCTTGACCGTATCGCCATATTCAAGCGTGCCCGCGTCAGGCCTTTCTTGGTCCGTCAGCATCCGAAACAACGTGGATTTACCCGCGCCGTTTGGCCCGATCACGCCCACGATCCCGCCAGGAGGCAAGCTAAAGCTGAGATCTTCGATCAACAGCTTGTCGCCATAGGCCTTGGTCAGGTTTTCGATTTCGATCACCTTTTGACCCAAACGTGGGCCATTGGGGATGACGATCTGTGCGCGGCTGATTTTATCGCGCTCTGATTGGCCCGCCAATTCTTCATAGGCGTTGATACGGGCCTTTTGCTTGGCCTGACGCGCCTTTGTGCCCTGTCTGATCCATTCCAATTCGCGCTCAAGGGTTTTCTGGCGCGATTTATCCTCGCGGGCTTCTTGCTCGAGGCGTTTGGCTTTTTGCTCCAGCCAGCTTGAGTAATTGCCTTCGTATGGAATGCCGCGTCCGCGGTCGAGTTCGAGAATCCAGCCCGTGATGTCGTCCAAAAAGTAACGGTCATGGGTGACGATCAAAATCGTGCCTTTGTAGTCGATCAAATGCTGCTGCAGCCAAGCGATGGTTTCCGCGTCCAAATGGTTGGTCGGTTCGTCCAACAGCAGCATATCAGGCGCTTCAAGCAGCAATTTGCACAGCGCCACGCGGCGGCGTTCCCCGCCTGAAAGATGCTCTGGCATTGCCTCATCGGGCGGGCAGCGCAAGGCCTCCATGGCCACATCAATCTGGCTGTCGAGATCCCACAGGTTGTTGCTGTCAATCTCATCTTGTAGCGCGGCCATTTCATCGGCGGTTTCATCCGAATAGTTCATGGCCAATTCGTTAAAGCGATCAAGCTTGGCCTTTTTCTCGGCCACACCCAGCATGACGTTTTCGCGCACTGTGAGGGTTTCATCGAGTTGCGGCTCTTGAGGCAGATAGCCCACCTTTGCGCCTTGCGCGGCCCATGCCTCGCCAGAGAAGTCCTTGTCCCAGCCCGCCATAATCCGCAGCAATGTGGATTTACCTGCGCCGTTGACACCGACCACACCGATTTTCACACCGGGCAAGAAGCTGAGGCGGATATTCTCGAAGCATTTCTTGCCACCAGGATAGGTCTTAGAGACACCGTCCATGTGGTAGACATATTGATAGGAGGCCATGCGTGCGTTGTCCTTTGAGAGTAGGTTTTGTCCTCTTCTAATGGGGATGGCTGCTTTCGGCAATCGCTTCGCCTGCTTTCCTTGCGGCTTTGCTTCGTGATAGAGGCGAAGGTGGACGTCTGATTTGTCGTGGAAGTTTACCCTGTGTTTCGCCACACCTTGCCTTTTGCCCCTGAGGCTGCACGCATTGGCCTCTTTGGTGGTTCGTTTGATCCGCCACATGCGGGGCATTTGCATATCAGTCGTGAGGCGCTCAAGCGGCTGAGGTTGGATCAGGTTTGGTGGTTGGTCAGCCCAGGTAATCCGTTGAAATCTCGCGGGCCTGCGCCCCTTGATGCGCGGATCAACGCCGCGCGGGCCTTGCAAGCGGGCCATCCGAAACTGCGGGTCACGGGTATTGAAGCGCAGCTTGGCACAAGGTTCACCGCGCAGACCTTGCGACAAATGCAGGCGCTTTATCCAAAGCTGCGGTTTGTGTGGATGATGGGGGCTGATAATTTGGCCCAGTTTCACCTGTGGCAGGATTGGCAGGAGATCATCTCAAGCCTACCGATTGCTGTTTTTGCGCGCCCGCAAGCGGGGCTGCCTGCCCGCTTCTCGAAAGCTGCGCGCGCCTACGATGCCGCGCGGGTGGCGCCTGAATTGGCCTATAGCTTGGCCGATTACGAAGCCCCAGCTTGGACTTATCTTACCCTACCTTTGCGCAGTGAAAGTTCATCGCAATTGCGCGCAGCGGGTGTATGGTCTTGAGAAACCCGTTCGGGCTTGGCTTACTGCGCGGCAAGATTGGCAAAGGATAACGAGGTGGGCAGATGATCACGCGGCGCGGGGTTTTGGCGGGTGGTATCTCGGCTGCGGCAAGCGCGGCCTATGGGCAGGCCCCGTTGTCTTCCCTCGTGCCGATGCCGCGTCCGACCGCGCCCACCCCCGCAGGGGCCGCAGGTCTTGATAACCTTATTGCCGCAAGCCCCTATCGAGGCGCGGTGGCGGCTGTTGTGGCCGATGCGCGCACGGGTGAGATATTACAGGGCCATAACGCCAGCGCAAACTTGCCCCCCGCAAGCACGATGAAGGTTTTAACCACGCTTTACGCGTTGGACGCCCTTGGGGCAGGATATCGATTTGCAACGCGGGTTTTGGCCACGGGAAATTTGCGAAACGGGCGGCTTGAAGGGGATCTTTGGCTGTATGGCGAGGGGGATCCCCATTTGGACACCACGGGGCTTGCCGCGCTGGTCACGGGCCTGCGCGATATAGGTCTGCGCGAGGTGACAGGCGCGCTGCACTTCGTGGATACATCCCTGCCGTCCATTCCCCTCATCGATGTGACACAGGCCGATTATGCGGGGTATAATCCTGCAATCTCGGGTCTGAACTTGAATTTTAACAGGGTCTATCTGGCATGGGAGCAGGGGACGAATGGCCTACAGGTTGGGCTTGATGCCCGCGCGGATGACTTGCGCCCTGCGGTTTTGGGAATTGGCTTGTCAGTCGCGGATCGCGCGGCCCCTGTTTTGGACTACCGCGCGGAAACGGCAACGGCGCGCGAGGGTTGGTCGGTGGCCAGATCGGCCCTTACGGGTGATGGGGGGCGCTGGTTGCCTGTGCGCAATACGGCCGCCTATGTGGGTGAAGTTTTTGCCTCGCTTGCGCGATCCTCTGGCATCGTGCTGAGCAGGGTGCAGCGCGCAACTGCCGTGCCGTCTGAGGCTGTGGTTCTTTCGGAAATTTCAAGCGCGCCGCTTGATGCGATGCTGCGCTCTATGCTGCGCTATTCGACAAATCTCACGGCTGAGGTCGTAGGATTGCGCGCAACACAGACCCTAACGGGGGCGGCCAATCCAAGTTTGCGCCAATCTGCCGATCACATGGCGGCACGGCTTGAAGGGCGCTATGTGTCGGGGCGGGCTGAGTTACATGATCATTCTGGCTTGCAGGATTTAAGCCAGATGAGGCCTGTGCAAATGGTGCAGGCTTTGGTTGCGGCGGGGCCAAGGGGGCGCTTGCGAAACCTGTTGCGGGCGCATCGCGTGAATGACGAGGTGCAAGCCCAAATTGGCACCGCCGAGATTGTGACGAAGACAGGCACGTTGAATTTTGTCTCGACCTTAACCGGCTATATCGAGGGTCCCAATCGGCCCTTGGCCTTTGCCATTTTTAATGCAGATTTGCCCCGCCGTGCGGCGCTTGGCCCTGATGAGCGCGACCGCCCCCCCGGTGGGCGGACATGGATAGGTCGCGCCCGCACATTGCAAAATGATATGCTGGTGTCATGGCTGCGCGGCTTTGGCTGACATTTACCGATCAGGCGGCGTCCAATCTTGCGGCGGAACTTTGCGCCGCTTTAGTCTCAGCGCAAGGCCGATGGCCACACCCGTAGCGATTGCAACGGTTAGATCCGTGAAGACCGTCAAAACCAACGTCAGCACAAAGAGGCCACGATCAGAGACGGGCCCCGCTGTTACATAGCTGCGCCAATGATGCGGTTCGGACATATTCCAAGCCGTCAGCAACAGAAGCCCACCCAAAGCGGGCAGGGCCAAGTAATTTGCTAAAGGCGCTGCAAAAAGAAAGACCAACAAGATGACCCCCGCATGCACCATCCCCGCAACAGGGGTTGTGCCGCCTGCGCGGACATTGGTCGCCGTGCGTGCAATCGCACCCGTTGCGGGAAGCGATCCAAAGGCCGCACATGCCAGATTGGCGACACCTTGCGACATCAATTCTGCATTTGGGCGATGCACATTCTTGGTCATCCGATCTGCGACCATAGCCGATAGAAGCGACTCGATCCCTGCCAGAAAGGCGATGATGAGGGCAGAGGGCAGCAATTCCAATACGCGCTCATAGGTGATCTGCGGCAGGGTCGGCCACGGAAATTCGGTGGGTAATGCGCCAAAGCGACTGCCGATTGTGGCCACATCAGGTAGGGACATAAACGCCAGTCCAGACGCACCCGCGACAGCTAAAATCAAGCCCGGGAAGCGTGGAAAGAACCGCCGCAACAGGACGATGGCCGCCATGGTTGCAAGGCCAATCGCAAAGCTTGGCAGTGCGATTTGATCACGCGCCTGCCAAATAGCCGCCAGTTTGCCCCAGAAATGCGCGGGCGCATCATTTAAGGGAATTCCCAAAAAATCGGGCAGTTGGCTTGTGGCGATAATCACCGCAATGCCAACGGTAAATCCGTTGATCACGGGTTCTGGCACATGCGCGATAAGGCTGCCTGCACGAAACAGTGCAGCGAGCGAAAGGATCACGCCCGCGATCAGCGTGGCCAATACCAAGCCATCCATCCCATGTTGAGAGATGACATCATAGACCACAACGATGAAGGCGCCTGTTGGCCCGCCAATTTGCACATGGCTGCCGCCAAGGGCGGAAATGAGGAACCCGCCCACAATCGCGGTGATCAGCCCATGAATGGGTTCTGCACCCGAGGCGATCGCAATCGCAAGACATAGGGGAATGGCCACCATCGCCACAGTGACGCCTGCAAAAACGTCACGCGTTGCTGCCGCTGCCGTGTAGCCCGGCCACGTGCTTAGGATTTGTGGTTTCATGGTGCCGCCATCGAATCGCGGCGAAAATTGCCGCCTTAAAGTGTAATATGCCGCGCGCGCGCGCCGCGTTCAATCGCTGCCGCCGCAAGACGGTCAATGTCCAATTGATAGCGGATTTCCATCAGCATACGCAGTTCCGTTTGCCCCAATAATCCATCTGCGGCGGCCACATCGCAGCACAGCGCATATGCGGTTTCATGGAGCTTTTCTGGCAAGGCTTGGTTCACAAGACCAAACAGCGCGTCCAAGCCATCTTCCTCTTCGAATAGGTCGAACACAGTTTTTGAGACATTTTGCATCCGATCTGCATCGTAATTGGCAAAGACGGGCAAGTTATTCACCAAGGCCTCGATGGTGACCAGCTCAGCGGTGCCGACTGACTCATCCGAGAGCGAGACTGCCATCATGAGCGCAACAAGCGCGTCTTGCGCAGAAAGGGAGGTTTCAGAGCTCATGCGGGATCCTTTCAGGGTTCTGTTTTGGGTTTAGATTATTGACCCCGCTCGGTTGCCGCAATAGGTGCAGGTCCAATGCGGCCACCCGATGCCGCGCTTGTGATGGATGAAGCCAAATGTCTGATTTTCGTGATGCCGCCCTCAGTTCCAAAGCTTGGCCTTTTGAGGAAGCGCGCGCGATTTTGAAACGGTATGAAAAAGCCCCGCCTGAAAAGGGCTATGTGCTGTTTGAAACGGGCTACGGCCCCAGTGGCTTGCCGCATATCGGCACATTTGGCGAGGTGCTGCGCACCACAATGATCCGCCGCGCCTTTGAAGCGATCAGCGATATTCCAACGCGACTCATTTGTTTCTCGGACGATCTTGATGGGATGCGTAAGGTTCCGGGCAATGTGCCTAACCAAGATATGCTGCGTGAGCATCTGCAAAAGCCGCTGACATCCGTGCCTGATCCGTTCGAAGAATTTGACAGTTTTGGCGATCATAACAACGCCATGCTGCGGCGGTTTCTCGATACATTTGGTTTTGAGTATGAGTTTTATTCGGCGACCGAATTCTATCGGTCAGGCCAGTTTGATACCGTTCTAAAGCGTGCTGCGGAGCGCTATGACGATATCATGAAGGTGATGTTGAAATCGCTGCGCGAAGAACGCCAACAGACTTACTCTATCTTCTTGCCGATCCACCCTGAAACGGGCCGCGTGCTGTATGTGCCGATGAAAGAGGTGAATGCGCAGAACCATACGATCACCTTCGATGATGAGGATGGGCGTGAATGGACGCTGCCCGTGACGGGCGGCAATTGCAAATTGCAGTGGAAGCCTGATTTTGGCGCGCGCTGGGCGGCGTTGGGCGTTGATTTCGAAATGTATGGCAAAGACCATTCCACAAACACGCCGATTTATGACGCGATTTGTGAAATCTTAGGCACGCCTGCGCCGCATCATTTCACCTATGAATTGTTCTTGGATGAGACGGGGCAGAAAATCTCGAAATCGTCTGGCAACGGGATTTCGATTGATGAATGGCTCAGCTACGCTTCGACCGAGTCCCTGAGCTATTTTATGTTTGGGAAACCCAAAACCGCCAAGCGGCTTTATTTTGATGTGATCCCCAAGGCCGTGGATGAATATCACCAACAATTGCGGGCTTATCCTGATCAGGACTGGGCGCAGAAACTAGCAAACCCTGTGCATCACATTCATAACGGCACTGTGCCTGCCTCCGATATGGTGGTCAGTTTTGCGATGCTGCTCAATCTTGCCTCTGTGGCTGGGGCGGAAGACAAGGAAACCCTATGGGGGTTCATCCGCCGTTATGCGCCTGATGCCTCGCCTGAAACCAATCCTGATATGGATCAAGCGGCAGGCTTTGCGGTGCGATATTACAATGATTTTGTGAAGCCAGAAAAAACCTTCCGACTGCCCAATGATACGGAGCGCGCAGCCCTTGAGGATCTTGTTGCGCGGCTCAAGGTCTATGATGGGCCGATTGAAGATGAGGCGCTGCAAACGCTTGTCTTTGCGGTTGGCAAAGATCACGGGTTCGAGCCGCTGCGCGATTGGTTCCGCGCACTGTATGAGGTGTTGATGGGCGCAAGCCAAGGCCCGCGCTTTGGCGGGTTCATCGCGCTTTATGGTGTGAACGAGACAATCGCGCTGATCGAGGCAGGATTGCGCGGCGATTTGGCGGCATGAGGCGCAATTGACCTTTACCTTTTGACCCCTACCTCTTTCCAACAGGGGTAGAGGTCAAAGGTCATCAGGCGTGATCCGTCATTATGTCATCACTTTGATTTTGGTTCTGGGGGTGGGCTTGGGCGTTGCGCCGCGCGCGGCGTTGGCGCAGTCTGCACCTGAGGTTGATAATCGCGTTGAAGCGACCATTGCCGCCCAGCTTGAAGCCTTTCGCGCCCAAGACATCCCCCGCGCATGGAGCTATGCAAGCCCCCTTATTCAAAATCTATTCGGCGATCAGGATCAATTTGCCCGCATGGTCGAGCAAGGTTATCCCATGGTGTGGCATCCGCTGACCTATCGGTTTGGTGCGGCGCGTATGACCCAAACTGGCGTTTTTCAGCAGGTCGAAGTGATTGATCGCGATGGGCAAAGCCATCTTTTGATTTACGAAATGATCGAGATTGCGGGTGATTGGCGGATCAATGGTGTCCATTACATGCCGCAGCCGCCCGCCTCGGTCTAAGGATTAAGACGTTTTTAACACGTTTGACGTAGAACCTCACCGCAACGCATCTATCAAACCAATATTTTACATTCTGCGAGGTTCCGTTCAGGGCTTTGCGGGATATGCGCTTTTTAGGGTCTTGGCGGAACTCCACAAAAAATGGGGGTTCCATGAACCAAGTGATCACCGAAGGCCTGCAACTTATGCCGCCCGCTTTTGCCGAAGGTCTGGCGCAATGGTCGCGCGAAGATGGGCGCCCGAACCAAGACACCTATGCCACCGCCGCCAATGCGGCCCTTGTGGCGGCTGATGCAGATTTCGGCACCTGTCTGGAAATCGTAAAAATTGAAAGCACCACGCGCCTACGGTTCACAGGGGAAACACCCATTCGGGCGGGCCTCTATTTGCAAATTCGCGCGCGGATCAAACTGATCTCTGGAACGGCTGCCGTGGCGCGTATTGGCGCTTGGGCGGGCAGTGCGGCCAATACCAATATCGCGGGGGTCGCCCAATTTGGCCCCAGCCGTGCCGTGGACACATTCGGCGAAGTTGTCGAGCTATCTGCCATTGTGGGTGTGGGCGCGCGCACAGGCGTGGATATGGTTTGGGGCGGTTCTGCCGTGTTTGGCCATTTTGGGATTGATATCATCGGTGATAACGGCGGTGTGTTTCGGATCGAGGATATCGAGATCACGGATGCGACCGATATTTATTATCGCGAGTTGATGGATTGGGTTGATGTCACCGATTTTGGCGCCATCGGTGATGGGATCACGGATAGCCGCGCCGCCTTTGCTGCGGCTGATCAAGCCGCACAGGGGCGCGAGATCCTCGTGCCTGCGGGGGTTTATTTTATCGGCTCAACACTTGGGCTTGATGCGCGGGTGCGCTTCGAGGGGCGGGTTGTGATGCCTGAGGCTGCGCGCTTGGCGTTGAACCAGAATTTTGATCTTAATGGCTATGCGGATGCCTTTGGCGATGCGGAGCTGGGCTTGCGCAAGGGGATACAGACCTTGCTCAACCAATCGGATTTCGAAGGGTTCGATCTCAATGCCCGCCGCGTGATCCTGACCGAGCCTTTGGATGTTCAAGCCGCCGTTGGCAACCGCACCACCTATGCCAACCGCCGCGTTCTACGGAACGGGCAATTGACCCCTGACAATTCCCCTGCATGGGATGATGATTTTGTGGTGGCCACGGCGCAATGGTCGGTGAATGACCCGCGTAAGCTGACCAATATTGCCAATGTCGCGCAAATCCCCGTTGGATCATTGGTCACGGGCGCGGTCGGGGTCGGGCGCGAGGTTTGTGCGCGCGCGCGCGATATCGCGGCGGGAACGATCACGCTTTCGCTGCCTTTGGGCGTGCCGCCCCAAACCCAAAGCTACGGGTTTCGGCGCTTCAAATATCTGTTGGATTTTTCTGGATTTCGAAACTTGCAACGCTTTGTCATCACCGACATCGAGTTTCTCTGTGCTGATCGTGCAAGTGCCATCATGCTGCCGTTTGATGGTTTGGTGGTGCAGGTTCAGGATTGTTTTTTCACAGGTCCGAAAGATCGCGGCATCACATCGCCAGGTGAGGCCTGTCAGGGGTTGCAGGTAGAACGCTGCCAATTCCTGTCCAAGGAACAGGCTGAGCGAGTTGAGGATCGGGTGAGTATCGCGATTAACATCAATTCAAATGACGCAAAAATTCGTGACAATCGCGTTGTGAAATTTCGCCATTTCATGCTCGCTGCAGGGACGGGCTATCTGATTTCTGGAAATCACTTTTTCCAAGGCGATGATGTGTCAAATGGGGTGCGCAGCGCGGGCTTGATCTTTACGGGCATCAATATTCGGTCGACTGTGAACGGCAATTATATCGATAATTGCTCCATTGAGTGGATCAATGAACATGACCCCGCACCAGAACTGTCGAGCGAGTTGTCTTTTGGGGCACTCACGATCAACGACAATATTTTCATGTCGATCCGCTCTGCCCCTTGGTTCAGCTTCCTTGTGATCCGTCCGCAAGGCCCGGGCCATTACATCAACGCCCTCTCAATCTGTGACAACTCGTTTAAGCATATCCAAGGCGCGCCGCTTGAGCGTGTTGATGCCGTGGATAGCAGTGTCGCGCCGTTGGATGGCAGCCGCACCAAGAATTTCTTGATGCAAGGCAATACTTTTCACGGGATTGTGCGGGATACCCAAAACCCCGTGACGCTTGCCGTCACGGAAAACAGCCCGCAGCAGGTTTGGGAGGTGGACTTGCGCGATTGGCTGCCCTTTGAGGGTCAGGAGCGGGTTGCGGCCTCTGCCCTGCCTGAGGGGCCGTTGCGCAACAGCGCCAATGTTGTCCAATACGTCACCCCCTATGCCACCACGCGGCATGGGGTTGGGCGCGGCTCAATTCGCTTCAACTGGCCGCAGCCTGTCCGTGGCACTGTGCAATTGACCGCGCGCTGTGACACGCCCTAAGGCCGCAGATCATCGGGGGTAAGGTGAAAGGCCTGACCAAAGCCGCCATTTAAAAACGCGGCTTTGACGGTGAATTCCACCATACGGAAATCGCCAAAATCAAAATAGAGCTTTGCTTTGGGATAGGCGGCCAGATAGGCCGCCTTTTTTTCGGCCTTGTCACAGGGCAGGGCATAGGTTTCTAAACTCAGGCGGGGATGGGTTAAAGGATCGCCGCGATCAGGCACAGAGCCGATCAACAGCCCACAGTTTGGCCGCTCTGCCAAGGCGCGACTATGCGCGGAGAGATCTGAAACAAGACTAAGAATTTGTGCCGTCTCAGGCAGCCAGACATAGGCGACACGGCTGAGGGTGGGCGCGCCTGTCTGCGGGTCAGTGACCCCAAGCGCCGCATAGTTATGGTCTGCCAATATCCCACGGGCCAATGCGCGCGCCGCATCATCGGTCGGGCGTATGGGGTTTGTCGCTTTTTCCATTGGCCCGCGCCTTTCGCTTGCAAGTTTTGCCCCTGCGCGCCACGGTCTGCGCAGCAAAGGGAAAAGAAGGGAGACCCGCATCATGGCATTGATCCGCCCACTTGAGGAAGAGGAAATGCAGCGCGATCTGGCAGATCACGTTCAGTTTTTCAAAGGGCCGTTGGGGGTGATCCCAAATTCTGTGCGCACCATGGCACATCGTGCGCCAATCGCGCGGGCCTTTACCGATTTGAACGTGGCGGTCATGACGGATTACGGCGCGGTCACGCCTGAATTCAAACGCCTGCTTGGGTATGTGTCCAGTCAGGCATCAGGCTGCCTGTATTGTCAGGCCCATATGATCTTGGCCTCCGAGCGGTTCGGCGCGTCAGAAGATCGGTTGAACGATGTGTTCACCTTTGAAGATAGCCCCCATTTCACCGAGGCCGAGAAAGCCGCCTTGGCCTTTGCGCAGGCGGCAACCCTTGTGCCAAATGCGGTGACACCAGAAATCGGCGCACGCCTTAAGGCGCATTGGGGTGAGGCCGCCGTGGTCGAGATCATGGCCGTTGTCGCGCTGTTTGGATATCTTAATCGTTGGAATGACAGTATGGGATCCGCCCTAGAAGATCTTCCAATCAGCAAAGGTGAGGCGCGTTTGAAAGACGCCACAGGGTGGAGTGTCGGCAAGCATGTCTGAGCGTCCCCAAGCCCCGCATCAGATGAAGATCGTGTTGTTCCAACCCGAGATACCCGGGAACACAGGCACGATTGGGCGCACTTGCGTGGGCTTGGATATGGAATTGATTTTGATCCGACCCTATGGGTTTGAGCTATCGGAGAAATCAGTGCGCCGCGCGGGGCTGGATTATTGGAAATATGTGCACCTGACAGAATATGATGATTGGGAAGCGTTTATCGCAGCGCGCAGGCCGCGCGCGGATCAGTTGTTTCTCTTTGAAAATGATCGGGCGCAATCGGCCTATGAGGTCGAATTTCCCCAAGATGCCTATTTGGTTTTTGGCCGTGAGACGACAGGGCTGTCTCCTGAGATTATCGCAGCCCATGAGGATCGGCTTGTCTCCTTGCCGATGTATTCCCCGCATATTCGCTCTTTGAATCTGGCGAATATCGCTTGCGCGGCGGCCTACCAAGCCTTGCGCAGTCACGCCTTAGCGTAAAGCGGTCAGCAGGGTTTGCGAGGGTTGGCCTGTGATGGGCCATCCTCTTTCAGCCTCAAAGGCGCGAATGGCGGCTTCGGTTTGGCGGCCAAATACGCCATCAATTGTGCCAATCTCATAGCCACGCGCCTTGAGGCGCTCTTGGATGGCGCGGCGATCTTCAATCAGCAGACCATATTGATCTGGTGGGAATGGCGTGGATATAGGCCCCGCCCCAGTCAGCCGCCCCGCAAGGTAGATGACACCAAGCGCGTAATTATCCGATGCATTATATCGCAAGAGCGCGCTGAAATTGGGCGAAACGAGGAACCCAGGCCCGTTTGGCCCTGCAGGCAGCAGCAGGGCGGCATTGCCCAAATCGCGGGTGGGCGTCACCACAGGCACCACGCCGCGCGTAATCCAAGTGGCAAGCGTGCTTGGCGCGCCGCGCCCAGAAGGCCCCGAATATCCTTGGGGCAGGCGCACCTCGCAACCCACGCCAAATTGGCTTTGCCATGCGCCCCCTTCGCGCAGATAAGCGGCCGTTGAGGCCAAGGCATCTGTGGGATCAATGCCCCAAATATCTTTCTTGCCATCACCATTGAAATCCACCGCATGGGCCGCAAAGGTGGTGGGAATGAATTGGGTATGCCCCATGGCCCCTGCCCATGATCCTTTGAGGTTTTCGGCGGTTGTATGGCCTTGCTGTAAAATCCGCAGAGCAGCAAAAAGCTGCGCCTCGAAAAAGGCCGCGCGCCGTCCGTCATAGGCAAGGGTCGATGTGGCTGAGATCACGGGAATATCCCCGCGCTTTGCGCCAAACTCGCTTTCAACGCCCCAAATCGCCGCCAACACTTCGCGTGGGACGCCATATTGGTCTTCGATGCGGCGCAAGAGGCGCGATTGATTGGTAAAGGCTGCGCGGCCCGAAGTCACCTTGGCCTCAGAGGCGACAAGGTTCAAATAATCCTCGAAACTGCGAGAGAATTCTGCCTGATTGCGGTCGCGGGTCACGACACCTGGCAAATAGCCTGTGCCACGGAAAGCTTGCGAAATGGTCACGGGATGGATGCCCCGCGCCTCGGCGCGGGATTTGAAATTGGCCACCCATTGGGCATAGGCCGCATTTGGGGTTGGTTGCAGATCAGGCGGGGTTGGGCGCAAGAAGTTTTGACCTGCTTGGGTCAAGCTATCCAACGGGTTTGGCACGCACCCGCCAAGCAGGGATGCGCCCGTGGTTAGCATCATCATGCGTCTGGTGAGGGTCATGCTCGCGGCCTCTTGTTCTTATGCGCGTCCTTCTACCAAATTCTTCGCGCAAGGGCGACAAGAATGCGGGATGATGATCCACAAAAATTGGCAGATGTGCCGTTTCAGAGGCCTTTGTCTGCGCGGTTGAAAAGGCGAGCTTGGGCCGTGAGGGCGCGTAGGGTGCCGCCCTATCTGCGGCGTTTGACCCCACCCCGTTGCCCAGGCCGCCCTGCGGTGCTGCGCCCTTTTGCAGCGCTTGCCGCCTCGACCGCTTCATCCACGGCAGATTGGCGGGCTAGCGGGTCATCCGCCACAGCCAGTTCTACCGCCTCTAGGCGCTTGACCTCATCGCGCAAGCGCGCGGCCTCTTCGAATTCCAAATTCTCTGCCGCTTTGCGCATCTGCGCGCGCAGCCCATCGAGATGGGCAGCCAGATTTGCACCGACCATCGGTTTGTCGACCTTTGCGGTGACGCGGCTCATATCCACATCGCCTTGATACAGCCCCGCCAATATATCCTCGACATTCTTCTTCACTGTCGCGGGGGTGATCCCGTGTTCCTCATTATGAGCGATCTGCTTGGCGCGGCGGCGATCCGTTTCCGCAATGGCGCGTTCCATGCTGCCTGTGATGCGGTCAGCATACATGATGACACGGCCATCCGCATTGCGCGCGGCCCGTCCGATGGTTTGAATGAGCGAGGTTTCAGAACGCAAAAAGCCCTCTTTGTCGGCGTCCAAAATTGCGACAAGCCCACATTCGGGAATGTCCAATCCTTCGCGCAACAGGTTGATCCCGATCAGAACGTCAAAGGCGCCAAGGCGCAAATCGCGCAAAATCTCGATCCGTTCGATTGTGTCGATATCGCTATGCATATAGCGCACGCGCACGCCTTGTTCGTGGAGGTATTCGGTCAAATCTTCTGCCATGCGCTTGGTCAATGTGGTGACAAGCACACGCATGCCCTTGGCCGCGACTTGGCGGATTTCATCCAGCAGATCATCCACTTGCGTCTCAATTGGCCGGATCTCAATTTGCGGGTCTAACAGGCCCGTTGGACGGATCACTTGTTCGGTAAAGACGCCGCCTGCCTGTTCCAATTCCCAAGCAGCAGGGGTGGCCGAAACAAAGATAGATTGTGGCCGCATCGCGTCCCATTCTTCGAATTTCAGCGGTCGGTTATCCATGCAAGAGGGCAGGCGGAACCCGTGTTCGGCCAAAGTAAATTTGCGCCGATAGTCCCCGCGATACATGCCCCCGATCTGCGGAACAGTAACATGCGATTCATCGGCAAAGACGATGGCGTTATCTGGAATATATTCAAACAAGGTGGGGGGCGGCTCGCCCGGGGCGCGGCCTGTCAAATAGCGCGAATAGTTCTCAATCCCGTTGCAGACGCCCGTGGCTTCAAGCATTTCGATGTCGAAATTTGTGCGCTGTTCAAGGCGCTGTGCCTCAAGCAGTTTCCCGTCAGCCACAAGATGATCCAAACGCTGGCGCAATTCTTCTTTGATGGCCTTCACCGCCTGCTGCATGGTTGGGCGTGGGGTGACGTAATGCGAATTGGCGTAGATGCGGATTTTGTCGAATTTATCGGTGCTTTGACCCGTCAGCGGATCAAATTCGGTGATGCCTTCGAGTTCCTCGCCAAAAAACGAGAGACGCCATGCCCGATCTTCGAGGTGCGCGGGCCAAATCTCCAGACTGTCGCCGCGCACGCGGAAGGAGCCGCGCTGAAACGCCTGATCATTGCGCCGATATTGCTGCGCAACCAAATCGGCCATGACCTGCCGTTGATCATAGTCTTGTCCTGCGAATAGATCGACTGCCATAGCCGTATAGGTTTCGACCGAGCCAATGCCGTAAATACAGGACACCGATGCCACGATGATCACATCGTCTCGTTCCAACAGCGCGCGGGTGGCGGAATGGCGCATTCGGTCAATCTGTTCGTTGATCTGGCTTTCTTTCTCAATGAACGTGTCCGTGCGCGGGACATAGGCCTCGGGTTGGTAGTAATCGTAATAGCTGACGAAATACTCGACCGCGTTATCGGGGAAAAAGTTTTTGAACTCCCCATAAAGCTGAGCTGCCAAGGTCTTGTTATGGGCAAGTATGATTGCGGGGCGCTGTGTTTCTTCAATCACCTTGGCCATGGTGAAGGTCTTGCCTGTGCCAGTTGCCCCCAACAAAACTTGGTTGTGATCCCCATCTGTTACGGCGGCTGCAAGCTCGGCAATCGCGCGAGGTTGGTCGCCCGCAGGGGTAAATTCGGTCTGCATGACAAAACGTTTGCCGCCTTCTAGCTTTTCGCGTGCCAAACGATCGCTATTGGCGCGGCCTTCGCGCGGGGAGGCAGCGCGTGGCAAATCGGGCATAGAGCTTGGCGAATTGTTATGCATTTTGGCCCTTCCACAGGTCACACGCATGGTCTGTGCGCAGGGTCTATCCTATCGCGCTGCGCGCCAAGGACAAGCGATAGAGGGCTCACTCATAGGGGCGCTGTGAGGTTTCCAAAAAGTTAATCAACTCAGAACAATTTGTCGCAAATTTATACAACTTTAAGGAGAAATTTTGATTGCATCCGAGAGAAAATTTCCGTAGCTTTTTCTTGCAAGCAGCAAATTGATTGTCGGTCGGGATCGCACCACCCACCACCCACCACTCGCTCCCTAGATCTCGGCCGGCAATTCAATTTTGGGGTATTTCCTGCTGCCTGCGCTCATCTTCATCTTGCAACTTCCGCGCGTTTTGCCGATATGTGAGGCAGTTTTGATGGTTGAGCGATACCCCGAACGCTCAGAACCAATAGAATGACGGAGCAAGCTATGGTCGCGCGCATTTACAAACCCGCCAGAACCGCAATGTCCTCGGGCACTGCAAAAACCAAGGATTGGGTTCTAGAATTTGCTCCTGAAAGCGCGCGCGAGATTGATCCACTGATGGGGTGGACATCAAGCGGCGATACGAAAGCGCAAGTGCGCCTTTATTTCGACAGCCAAGAAGCGGCCGAGGATTACGCCCGCGCCCATGGGATCGAAGCAGTGGTGTTGCGCCCCAAATCGCGCAAGCCAAATGTGCGCGCAGGCGGCTATGGCGAGAATTTCGCCACCAACCGCCGCACGGTTTGGACGCATTAACCCAACATCCCCCTTTGCCCGTTTACGCAGGCCCCAAGATTGGGTAATCAGCCCGCATGCGGTCCCTTAGCTCAACTGGATAGAGCAGCTGACTTCTAATCAGCAGGTTCGGGGTTCGAGTCCTCGAGGGATCGCCATTAAATCAATGACTTAGGTGATTTTAGTCAGTCTTGAGACACATGTGGGGTGCCATATGGGTGCCAAAAATGCTCTGGGGTTACTTACCCCGATTAAATTCTAGCAACAAAGAATCGTGCACCGGGGGACCCCCGATATCAGACCGTGCGCCTCGGACCTCGGGCCTTGGTCATGGATTTGCGGGCAGTCGCTCTTTCACAAGTTGCACCCAAAGTTCAACACCAATGGGTATAAGTGCGTCGTTGAAGTCATAAGTGTCGGAATGCAGTGGCCGCCCGTGCGGACCGTCGAGGCCGTTTCCAAGAAGAAGAAGACAGCCGGGCACTTCTTGGCAAAAATGCGCAAAATCCTCCGAAAAGCTCATGGGATCTCGATCGCCAATGGTATCGCAACCAGCTTTTTTGCCAGCACGAATAACGGCTTGGGTCGGAGTTGTTGAATTTATTGTCTCAATGAACTCGGTCCGAAAATCGACTGACACGTTAACCCCATGAGCAGAAGCGATACCACCTGAGATCTGCCGCATGTAGGTTTCGATGGCTGTGCGGTCTTCGGTGCAGCGCGCTCGGACATCACCTTTCAAGATGGCTTTACCAGGTAAAACATTACGCTTGCCGTCTGTGATAAATTCAGTGACTGAGACGACTGCTCCAGCCCCTGGTGCAATTTTGCGAGACACGATGGTTTGCAGCGCTTGCACAATTTCTGAGCCAATGGTGATGGTGTCGCGGCCAACCTGTGGCATAGATGCATGTCCGCCTTGTCCACTAATATGGATTTCGAACAGGCTTTCGGAGGAACAAATCAATCCAACGCGAGTTGAAACCTGACCCAAGGGCGCCCCAGGAAGATTGTGGATCGCGTATACTTCTTCAATTGGAAAACGTTGTAGAACGCCTTCATCTAACATCGCTCGAGCACCAAGGCCATTTTCTTCATTAGGTTGAAATAAAAAGATTACAGTCCCGTCAAAATTTGGATCAGAAGAGAGCCGATGCGCCGCTCCGAGGAGCATGGTTGTGTGACCGTCATGACCACAGGCATGCATTACGCCTGGATTCTCCGAGACGTATCCATGAGTGCTTTTTTCCAAAATTGGCAATGCATCCATGTCTGCACGAAGGCCTATAGCGTGTTTAGCAGAACCTGATCGTAGAACGCCAACGACGCCAGTGCCTTCGTACACCTCAAGACCAAAATCATGCAAAAGGCCCGCTATCGTTGCTTTGGTCTTGGTTTCTTGGAAGCCCAATTCAGGTGATTTGTGTAAGTTTTGACGTAGTTGTGCCAGGTTCAGTTCTAGATGTTCCACGCGCAGTTTCCTTTCAGCACAAGAAATCGCTGAAGTAACGGAAAGTTACTCATGCGTTTATTGGATGTTGTTTGCTAGATTATGGGCTAAAGCTCACCACCAGAAAAATCATGCTGGATACCATTTCCCGCCAGCAACAGTTCCTACTGGTGTTAACAAGCTATCGTGCCTCACAATTTCACCTGTCACATCTGCCAAATCGACGGTGCCTGGAGTTAGTCGTATTACGCTAGCCTCAGGCTGAGCAGTTTTACCCAAATGGCCAAGATCTGGCCGGCTAAGAACTGTAGCAGGAGCAATGCTTGCAGCCGCAATGACATCTTCTACTGACCAGCCAAGTGCTAGGAATTTGGTCATAACGTTGAGATTGTCATGTGCCGGACCGTTAATGCAAAATGCATGAATGTCTGATGAAATTACATCAGGCCTAAACCCAGCAGCATCCATTTTTCTCGCGGTATCCCATGAAAATGACCCCATACCATGCGCGATATCAAAAATTACACCACGCTCCCGAGCTGCCAAAACAGCATCTCTCACGCGGCCATCACCATGACAGGGTGCATTGGGGAAGGGTCGGAAACAATGAGTTAGGACATCCCCTTTGCGTAGACGCGCTACAACGTCTGAATAAGATGGAGGCGGTTCATCGATGTGCACCATTAACGGCAAGCCTGTTCGATCAGCCACATCCTGCGCCACGTCCAGAGGAGCAATGCCGGATGGACCAGAAGCGTGAGCCCCTATTCGCACTTTGATTCCAACGATAACGCCTGGGTGAGCAGAGGCTACCGCAGCGGCTTCACGTGCAGCCATCAGGCGCATATCGTGACTCTCACCCACCATAATCCTACCGCCAAAGCCGTAGATCCCTGCGAACGACACATGGAGATAGGCTAGGATACGAACCCTGGATTGCTCAATCACATGCTCCCTAAAGCCCGTAAAATTTCCTGGGCCAGCACTGCCTGCATCTACGAGTGTTGTACAAGCAGATTTATCCGCAAAGTTTTCAGGCTTAACTCCAAGAGAAGTGCCGCCCCAATAAACATGTACGTGAAGGTCGATCATGCCCGGGGTTACAATGCTGCCCTTGCAATCAATAACATGAGCCCCATCGGGTTCTGGCACGTCGAGACCCAATATTTTATCCTTGCCGAGGACCAGGTCAGCGACCCGGTCAACGCCATTAGCCGGGTCAATTACTCGGCCACCGCGTAATACAACCGACCCTGTCATAGCGGTTTATAGGCGATTGCTTCGATTTCGACAGCGATATCGATCATCAATCGCGACTCCGCTGTTGAACGTGCGGGAGGATCTGATGGGAAATGTTTTCCATAAGCTTCATTGAATGCAGAAAAATCATCTCTGTCCCTCAACCACACTGTCGTTTTGACGACGTCGGCTAGTGTACACCCAGCGAGGGCTAATGCTTTAGCCACATTTGCCAGTACTTGGTCAGTTTCAGGTCCGATCCCGCCTGGAACGATAGCCCCATCCTCACCGACGGGCACCTGACCAGAGACAAAAACGAAATCTCCCGCACGTACAGCGGGCGACAGTGGCACATGGGAGGAGCCTAAGGTTTGCTTTTTAGTCATTTAAGAGCCTTCCTATTTTATTTGGGTGGTTTTTGAGGGTTTGACCTGAGTACGACGAAAGCCATTTAACTAAGGATCAAGTGACGCAGCCTCGAGCTGCTACAATCTCTTCCCCTTCTATTTTTTTACCACGCAACAGCGTAATACGATCCATCATGTTAGTGACCACACAGGCGTGATTGGGAATGATGCGCACACGTTGGCCCACCGATAGTTGGTGGGGTGTTTTAGAAAGCATTATTCCATGCTCCTCTGACAATGCGTTGATGGTAAGATCAGGATGGTCAACGACATAGCCATAGCCATCCATACCCAACAAATCAGAGGTTAAAACTTTTGAGCCTGCATCAATGATTGCTCTTTTTTCAGTGGGTGTTGAAATAACAGTGGCTAGAACGGTAAGTGCACAATCATCCCACTTGGCAGTTCCTCGAGTGACAAGTGATCGGTCGTTATAAATGTATGTTCCCGGACGATACTCAGTTGCAACGGGCACATGATCCGCCTTCCACATACCAGGAGTTCCGCCGGTTGATATTGTATCAACTTGAAGCCCTGCGTTGAGGCAAGCATGCTGAGCATCTGTCAGCCACTGTTGGACCTCTCTTTCCCTGTCAGTAGGAGGATAGGTCATCAAGCCGCCAAACATTAATCCAGCTGTGTTGTTGATGCGCTGCGCAATCTCGCAAGCTGCTTCAGGCGTTTGGACACCACATCGTCCTGCACCAGTGTCACACTCAACAAGGACCCTTAGCGGAGTTGTTTTAGAAAAGGCTGCTGACAAGCCTTCAATCACAGTGAGATTGTCTGCGACTACCGTTAATTTAATCTTACTAGCCAAACGATTTAGTCGGTCGAGTTTTGATGCGCTGAGAATATTGTATGTAATGAGAATGTCATCCAGACCAGCGTTTGCCATTACCTCTGCTTCACTGATTTTCTGGCATGTTATGCCCACTGCACCCGCTTTGATTTGAGCCTTCGCGAGGTCTGGTAACTTATGAGTTTTAATGTGAGGTCTAACGGTTATTTGCGCTTTATTTGCAAAGCTCTGAAACCGATCAATATTTCGTTCCGCAATATCTAAGTCTACTAGGACGGAAGGCGTATCGAGCGTAGCAAACATAGCCGGGGGCAGATTGTCCAACATTCGAAACTCTTTCAATTTTCGTCATTCATTATTGTATTCAATGCCCGATCTATGGCGGTAGAGGCGGCGGCGCGAACGCCGCCGCCCTTATTTCTTAATCCATCATATAAAGTTGAGAATTTGCTGCCCCGAGCTCCGACTTCATCAAGTCGAGGAGTTCGGTTGCCTTTGCGTCTAGGTTGTTTGCGATGTGTGCTTCAAATGCCGGTTGAGCTGCATCGACAAACCCCTGTCGAGTTTCATCGTTTAGTGCTGTGACTGTCATAGTCTCCATCAAGCCGGCCAAACCACGATCAGAGGCCTCGATTATTCGAGCCAACCCGCGGCTGGCGGCCACACACTCTTCCGCAGCCAGGCGCATGGTAGCCTGCTGCGCAGGTGTGAGACCCTCATACATCGCTCGGTTCACCAAGAACGTATATGGTGAAAACAGGTGGTTTGTCAGTGTCATGTACTGCTGAACTTCATTGAAGTTCGAGAACGAAATAATTGGGATGGGGTTCATCTGCCCATCAATTACGCCGGTTTGGAGGCCAGAATATACTTCGCCCCAGGCCAGTGGGTAAGCTTCAGCACCGAGTGCTTGAATAATGACCTGGTGAGAAGGAAGGGTCATCGTACGGATACGTACGCCTTCCATGTCATCCAGTGACGCGATTTCTTGTTTGGAATTGGTAATGGCAAAGAAACCGCCGGTATCTGGGAAACCAAGAACGACGACGTCGCCGAGCGTTTCTTCGATATCCGCAGCCAAGGCTTGGCCAAAGGCGCCATCAAACACATGATATGTCGCCGCGTTGTTGGCAAATGCGAATGGCATGTTCAACACGTCAATCCGCGGGTAATAGCTCGCCATGGCGCCCGTTGAGGAAAGTGTCGCGTGGATAATGCCGTCACGAACTTGCTGCACGTGCTCAGATGCGTTGCCGAGTTGGTTATTGCCAAAAATTTCGACGCTAATTTCTCCGTTTGTTGCTGATTCCATGATATTGCTGAATACGCCTGCACAGGCGTGCTGCGGGTTATCAAAAACGTCAGGGTTATTGTCGGTTCCAAATCTTAGTGTTTGTTCGGCATTAGCCGTAGCTGCCACTGCGCACAGCGCAAGTGTTGCCGTCATTGTACGAAGTTTGGTCATCCTAGATCCTCCTTGGTTGGTTTAGTTTAGTTTGCAAACCCGAAAGCACGAGGCAGGGCTAGCGCGACGTCTTCCATAAAGGCGAACGCAAATAGGACTGCGATTTGCGCCAACAGGAATGGGAAAAGCTTGATGGAAATCCGTTCAACTGTTTCGCCTGTCACCGATGACAAGACGAACAGACATGCCCCGACCGGCGGCGTCATTAGTGAGATGTTTAGGGCTAGGACAAAGATTATTCCTGCGTGAATTGGCTCTAGACCTATGCTTGCAGTCAGCGGCGTAAGAACTGGAGCCAGCAGAATTAGAATTGCTGTAATGTCCATAATCATACCTACCACTAAGAGTAGCGCAACGATTATTGCGATAATGACATACGGGTTCTCACTAAGGTTTAGCACGGCCTGTGCGACAGCCTGCGGAATACGCTCAAAGGTCAGCCAAAAGCCTAAGATGTTTGCAAAGGCGATAATGACGAAAATTACACCCGTAATCCGCGCCGTACGGATAAGCATTTGATAGAGATCTCGCCATATCAACGTCCGGTATATGACCGCTCCAAGAAACAGGGCATATGCCACCGCAATGGATGCGGCCTCGGTAGGGGTTACGATGCCACCCAATATGCCGCCAAGAATAATTACGGGCATGAATAGGGCGGTTAGCGAATGTTTGAAAGTTGCCCAAATTTCCGCGAAAGTGGCGCCGCGTTCTGCGACAGGCAAGTTCTCGCGTTTTCCTCCAATAACAATAATGCCCATGCAGACCACGGCTATCGCCAGGCCAGGCAAGATACCTGCCGCGAAAAGTCCTGCGATCGAAACGCCCATCAGTGACCCGTAAATCACCATTAAGCCAGAAGGTGGGATCGTGGGTCCTATAATCGACCCTGCTGCCGTAACCGCACAGGCATAGTCACGACGATATCCGGCCTTAACCATTGCGGGAACCAATGTCCGCCCGAATGCTGCCGCATCAGCCGTTGCCGACCCAGTGAGCCCGGCAAAAAATACAGAGGCTAGCATATTGGAATGAGCCAATCCCCCCCGAAACCGCCCGACTAGAGCTTGCGCAAAGGCAACGAGACGCTGTGTAATGCCAACCGCATTCATAATCTCGCCGGCAAGTATGAAAAATGGCATAGCCAGAAATGGGAAAAGATCGAGCCCGGCGAAGATCCGAGATGGTGAAATGGCGAGGAATGATGTCCCTCCGAGCGAGATTAATCCAACTACGCCAGCGGCTCCAATGACAAAGCCAATTGGCATTCCAATTAAAATCAGTCCGACGAAAACGACAGCTACAATCATGTCAAACTTTCTTCTCGTTTGGGCCTGTCTACATGCGATCCTAAATCGCGCAGCAGTGTCAGAAACATTTGAACTGAGGCTAAGAATGCGGCCGCGGGAACGGCCGTGAAGAAGGGACCCATGCTTGCCCCAAAGATCATTGCTTCTCTACCGAAGCCGCCTGCCGCGAATGGGATGCCCGTCACGAAAAGATAGATAAATAATGCGAGCGTGACTAAGTCGGCAAAGATCAGCAATCCACGACGGATACCCATAGGCAGTCGCCCAACGAAACTCATAAGGCCGATATGGTCGCGGCGAGCAATTCCTGCAGAGATTGCAAGAAGTGCAGCCCAAATCATTAGGTATCGCGCAAATGCTTCCGGCCAGTCGAGTTGCCAACGGAAATAGTAGCGGTCAATCACACCTAGCCAGACATCCAGAACCAGCAACGTCATTAAAATGGCTAATATGAGTTCCACCACACGGTTAATCCGGTCGCTCCATAAGGCCGCAAACTCCCATCCAGGATAATCTTTTTCGGGCGGTGTGTCGGTCACTCAGTTCTCCGTGATCGGCTCTAGCAAAAAAGAATCGTTAGGATTCAACCGTAACACGAAATTTATTTTTGGATAGTAAAACTATTTCTTTTGCAATTTTTTGATCATTAAGTAATTTCGCTACGTATTTAATTGTGTCTGTACACGTAGAGGGCGCCATGTATTGGGAGAAGATGACATCAGCTCGAATTGAGGAGGTTGAGCGCAGTACACCAGTTATTTTGAACTTGGCGGCCATAGAGCAGCATGGCCCTCATCTTCCTGTCGATACTGACGTAGTCATCGGGTCTCATTTTTTGTCTAAGCTCGATCAGGATGATCCGGGGGGCCAACTAATTCTTCCAACAGTGAAAGTAGGGTGCTCGGCGCATCATCTTGATTTTTGCGGAACGTTAAGTGTGCCTCATCGAGTGATGATGGAATATGTCATTTCAATTTTAAATTCGGTCTGTGGCGCTGGCTTTAGGAATATTCTTTTGTTTAATTCGCACGGCGGAAATCAGGCTATTGGTCAGGTCATCTTAGAGGATTTCGGGGCCGCCCACCCAGAGTGTCGAATTGCATTAGTGACGTGGTGGACTTTGGCTCGGGATGCGCTCGCAGAAGTCAGCGAGACCGGGCAGTTTGGGACAGGCCATGCGTGTGAATTTGAGACGTCCTTGATGATGGCAGCGGGAGCGGTTGCGCCAAGTATCGATTTGCCGGCAGGGGAGTTCTTTGTCAAAAGTTACGCCTGGGCCGACGGTTCAATGCTTTATAAGAGTGGAGGCACCCTTTATCGCTCAATGCACAGCATTTCCGGTGGTAGTGGTGTCGTGGGCCAGCCTGATGCTGCGAGCGTCGAGCAGGGAAACAAGATAACAGAGGAGGTGGTGAGGCGTTTAAAGGCAGTGGTTGATGACCTTGGCCAGGTTGCCCCATAAAATCAGATCGCGGCGATGCAGGCCCTAAAAGTCAACTGATCATCGCCGCTTACCGAGTTGCTTATCTTGTCGCGAACGCCTGATTTCGTTTGCCCATCCTGAGGCGATTGTAAGTTTGATGAATGAGAATTGTGGACCTAAGTCCACTTAAATGCCAACGCGCAACTGACGAAAGCAGTGCAACATGACGAAACGTACTCCACCGCTATCCTCATCAGGCAAATCTAAATTACCGAGCCGTGGTTCTGGCAATTTGCTAGATATCTTGCGCAGGTCGGTGCCTGATTTGAACAACGGCGAGGCCAAGGTGGCGCGTATCATTTTGGCAAACACCGAATGGGTCTCACATGCATCAATAAAGGCAGTGGCGGATAGGGCGGCCGTTTCCGAACCAACTGTCTTACGTATGTGCCGTCGAATTGGCCTAGAAGGCTTTAAGGCCCTAAAGCACCGTCTCGCTCAAGATTTAATTCTGACGCAGGTATTAAACACGCCGCACGTGGAGGACGGTGATGCATTCCCTAGTGAATTGGTTAAGGTGATGCTTGACTCATCAATGGGAGCATTGCGCGGCGCCGCGCAGGCAACTGACGTCAAAGTGTTGGATAAGGCTGCAGCCGCGGTTGTTAAATCACGGATCACCTACTGCATTGGCGTGGGCGGGTCATCAAGTGTGTTGTGTGAAGAACTCGAAAACCGCATGTTTCGACTTGGTCTTCCCGTCCAATCAATCCTGGATTCCTATCGTCAACGAATGGCAGCAGCCGTGGCGAAGAAGGGCGATATGTTCGTTGCTATTTCGTCTACCGGCGTCCCTGCGCCAGTGGTGCAATCTATCGAATTGGCTCGATCGAACGGCGCAATGACGTTAGCGATTACGCAAGTTGATAGTCCCCTGGCCAGGGTGAGCGAAATTGTCTTGCCGGTTGAATTTTTCAACGATCACACGTTTTATATGTTGCCAGCACAGACACGCTATGCCCAGCTTTTTACTATTGATTGCTTGATGGGAACAATTGCGGCGCGAATGCCCGATGCCGCTGCTAATTTACAGGCAATGCGCAACACCCTGCGGGCTCTTCATGGCACTATTCGGCATCAACCAATCGGCGATTAGGATTTCGTAATATTTTTGCCGTTCAAGCTATTCGAACGCACCAGTCTCGGCATGCCGCGCCTCAATGGCTTGCATGTAAGCGCGTCCCCGCTTTCCTGATTTTTGAAAACTTTTGTATGCCAATATCCGTAACACTGATTGAACACCTGAATAGCTGTCAAAAAGGTAGGGAGACTCAACTGGGCATGTAAGAGTCCATCTCGCAAATGCTGGCACTACACGCGCGGAGGGATCTGTGAGTAATAGGATTGGGACGCCACGATCATGGAGTGCCTCCATTTCATTTTTTAACGAGCTGAGGATACGGCGCAAGCCGACAACCAAAACCACATCTTCACTCGTCAGGTCCGCGGTGCTCTCAGTGATAGTTTCGCCTGGTCCGGGCGAAATGCGCGTTCCATTTCTAAATTGTAGAAATTGATTGCGAGCATAGCTGGCTAGAAAATGGCTGTTACGAAATCCCATGAACACTAAGTTGCGCGCTGCAATCAAGGCTTCGGCCATCTCATCAATTTCAGAAGGTACCAAGCTGTTGAGGGCTTGGGCAAGATTATGCGTTTCCGCCTTTAAAAACTCCGACAGAAAATCGTTGTCTCCGGTGCTAGTGACCGGTCCTGTTTGGAACAAGGGTGAGCCCCAGCTGCGAGCCTCACGTGCAGCGAGCCGCAGTTCTTCATAGCTAGAAAATTGGGCGCGCCTCACGAAGCGTGTGATTGTGGCGTTGGACACATTGGCGCGTTCAGCCAACTCAGAGGCTGAGTACAGTCCTAGTTCACCTGGGGCATCTAGGATGACATCGGCCACTCTTTTTTCTTGTTTGCTGAAGTCTTGATAAATCCTGTGTAGTGTTTCCACGATGGTATTATTCGAACTAGGTTCACTTGTTTTATTGTAGTTTTTTGTCACTCAGCTCACCGTATCAGTTACGAAAAATATTTTTCATATATCTTGATTTTATGAAATTTTCATATCATTATCAACTTTGAATTAAAAGAGCCTAAGATAAATTTCAGCGTCCGTCGCAAAGCATTAATGTGCGAGCAGGATGCGTTCTGGGCTTTTCATCGCCCATTTTGAGAGGAGCTTTGACAGTGCGCTTTACTAACACTCTCGGCCTACAGAAAGACAACGAACTCTTGCTCAATTCTATGGCAAGCAAGGGGGCCGTATATGGGCCGGAACAATCGGCAGTGTTGAACGATGACGCATTTGCTATTGCTAAGTCCACTATTTCTGCCTGGCCTGGATATGCGCCAACACCCCTCATTCCGCTAAAGTCCCTTGCCGCAAAAGCACATGTTGAGAGCATACACTATAAGGATGAGGGTCCGCGGTTTGGTCTCGGCAGTTTTAAGGCGTTAGGCGGAGCATATGCCGTTTCACAGTTGTTGCGTCGTGAAATTGCAAGGATCAAAGGCATTGAAATGCCCAAAATCAGTTCGCTGTTGGACGGCACGCATAGCGATTTGATATCTCAGGTGACTGTGTGCTGCGCAACGGATGGCAACCATGGCCGTTCTGTTGCGTGGGGTGCGCAGACATTTGGCTGCAAGTGTGTAATCTTAATCCACTCGACGGTCAGTGAGGGCCGCAAGCATGCTATCGAAGCCTATGGGGCCACTGTAATTCGCACCAAGGGCAATTACGATGACAGCGTACGTGAGGCTCAAGAGTCTGCGACACGAGAGGGATGGTTCGTTGTCTCCGACACCTCATACCCAGGGTACACAGACATACCAAAGGACGTGATGCAGGGTTATGAACTAATGGCTGCCGAAGCCTGTGACCAATTGGACGCTGCGCCCACGCATATTTTTTTACAAACTGGCGTTGGTGGTATGGCGGCAGCAGTGGCTGCCTACACCAAACGCAGATATGGCAATGATCGGCCAATGATTGTGTTGGCTGATCCTGATCAGTCTGCTTGTTGGCTTGAATCCATCAGGCACGGAACTCCTACTCCAGTGCATGGCGATTTAGACACGTTAATGGCGGGCCTAGCCTGTGGTGAAATTAGTGTGATCGCTTGGGAAATCCTGCGTCAAACTGCTGATGCCGTTATGTCAGTTACGGATGATGACGCAGTAATGATGATGCAGGTTTTGGCCAATCCAACAGTAGATGACCTACCAATCGTTGCTGGGGAGTCGGCCGTGGCAGGCTTGGCTGCACTGATGGCCGCCGCGGATCATTCCCAGGCGCGCAAAGAATTGAGTTTGGATGCTAATTCTAGAGTTCTCATATTCGGTACAGAAAGTGACACGGATCCTGATCTATATTTAAAATTGATCGGGCGCAGTGCTGAAGAAGTGCGGAAAATCAAATGAACGTTCAGATCAACTTAGACCGTTTGATGGGCCGTATTTTTGCCTTGGGTGAAATTGGTGCGCTGCGGGGTGGCGGTGTGAAGCGTCTTGCTCTGAGTGATGAGGACAGGGCAGGGCGTGACCTTGTCATTCAGTGGATGGAAGAGGCCGGCCTGCAAATTACCACTGATGTTATTGGCAACACTTGGGGCGTGCGCGCAGGCTCTAAAGATGCAGCACCCGTGATCATTGGGTCTCATATAGACACTGTCGCCACTGGAGGTTTGTATGACGGAGCCTTGGGCGTTTTGGCGGGGCTTGAAATTATTCAGGCCTTGAATGACGCAGGGGCAGTGACCTGCCGGCCAGTGGGAGTTGCTTTTTTTACAAATGAAGAAGGCGCTCGGTTTGCCCCCGACATGATGGGTTCGGGCGTTGCCCAGGGTGCGCTGGATTTGGATGAAATGCTCTCAGTTCAGGGAATTGATGGCAAAACGGTAAGGGAAGAGCTTCTACGTATTGGTTATGCAGGCAAAGCCTCAGTGCTTGCTCTCCGTCCTCACTGTTTTCTGGAACTGCATATTGAACAAGGGCCAGTTCTTGAAGCCGAAAGTTTGGCCATTGGTGCGGTGACAGGCGTGCAGGGTATTTCTTGGACCGAATATGTAATTGAAGGGCAGTCCTGCCACGCGGGCACTACTCCAATGGTGATGCGACATGATGCGGGGCTGGTTGCCTCACAAATTGCCGTTGAAGCTCGCGCTATTGCAAATGATTTTGGGCCGCCTCAAGTGGCCACCGTTGGCATGTTTGACGTTTCACCTGGTCTGGTAAATGTCGTGCCTGAGCGTGCAGTATTGACCGTTGATTTGCGCAACACCTGCGATGAGACGCTCAAAAAAGCTGAGGAGCGCCTCAATCGAGCGGCTGAAGATTTCGCTGTGGCACAGGGGTGTAAAGTTGATCGTCGTAGTCTTGCTAGGTTTGCACCTGTTGAATTTGATTTAGGTCTCGTCGGTGAGATTGAATCTCATGCAAAATCTTTGGGTTATTCAGTGCGCTTAATGCCCTCGGGCGCGGGTCACGATGCACAGATGTTCGCGCCAAATTGCCCCACCGCTATGGTCTTTGTGCCTTCGAAAGACGGATTAAGCCACAACATCAAAGAATTTACAGCTCCGGAGCATATTGCTCCCGGTGTCGATGTGCTGCTGAGAGTTGTATTAGGCCAGGCCGAATTGGCCTCTTAATGAGAGTAAAAAAATGAAGCGTGAATATATGGCTGCAGCGGCCCAATTGGGGCCAATAGCTAAGGATGAACCGCGCAGTTCGGCTGTGTCTCGGATGGTTTCATTGCTACATGAAGCAAAAGCGCGTGGCGTTGAAGTGGTAGTGTTTCCAGAATTGGCGCTGACCACATTTTTCCCGAGATGGTATACTGAGGATGATGCTGAATTGGATGCATGGTTTGAAACTCAGATGCCGAATGCTGAGGTGCAGCCTTTATTTGACGCAGCCGCAAAACTTAATGTTGGTTTTTACCTAGGCTATGCTGAGTTGGTTGTGCAAAATCGGAAGAAGCAACGGTTCAACACATCAATAATTGTAGACGGTTCTGGGAAGATTGTTGGGAAATACCGTAAAATCCATTTGCCCGGCCATTTTGAACATGAACCATGGCGCCCATTTCAACATCTCGAAAAGTGTTATTTTGAAAAAGGAGACTTAGGGTTTCCGGTTTTTGACGCCTTTGGTGGCAAAGTCGGTATGTGCATATGCAATGACCGGCGCTGGCCAGAGACCTTCCGTGTTATGGGTTTGCGAGGAGCAGAGTTAGTTATGCTCGGCTACAACACACCGCGACATTATCCCCTTGCTCCTGAGCATGATCATTTGCAGGATTTCCATAATCACCTGTGCATGCAGGCAAGTGCCTACGCTAATGGATGTTGGGTGATTGGGACTGCAAAAGCAGGTCTCGAAGAAAATTGTGATTTGATTGGTGGTAGCTGCATCATTGCGCCAACTGGAGAAATTGTGGCTAAAGCACAGGGCGTCGGGGACGAACTGGTAATCGCTAAGATCAATTTGGATCGGTGTAAAGAACTGCGCGAGAACGTTTTCAACTTTTCACTTCACCGACAACCGGACGAATACAAAGACATTTGTGCGCCAAAGTAGGATTGCTTTAGCTCATTCTGTAACTGTGAAAAGTAAGGGTCCCCTAGATCGGATCGTGCGCCTCGGACCTCGGGCCTTGGTCATGTGTTGGTATTTTCATTGAATGGCTTTTTCGTTGGATAGCACTTGGCGTGCAACCCTATTGGTCAGCAGTAGGATGCACGTTCAATAGACGCGATGGCGGCGCTTGTCTCAAGCCCTGCATATCGGCCGCCTGAATATCTCCGGCAATCAAGCGCAAAACCATTTCTGATTGCTATGGCCCCGATATCTTCTCCATTGAGATAACAGGTGCCTATTAGGCGGTCGTGACTCCGTTCGCCTGTTAAGTTGCAGGCGACCTCTCTATTCAACACAAGCTCAGCCATAAAAAGTTTTGCTTCTTGTCCGATCCGCGTTGAAAGTTCTGGCCCGTCGATGCCGTTGAGCCGTACGGCAATACCACCTAACTCAACTGTGTCCACGTCGCGTACGTGAGTAACATAGCCAGTAATTACTTGTTGGGGGTTCACAGCTTCAATGCCTTCAAGTGAAGCGGCTGGCATCTGGGTCTGTGCCCTATGGCAATGATAAGGCCGCGAGCCCGCATGGCACCCATCACCGTTCAATCCTCCGGAGTGAGCGTGAACAACGCTTGTTGTATATCCGAACACCAAGCTGACTAGTGCGGCATTAAAGAGTTGGAAAACGGTCAATTATACAATCCTAGCAGTTATGTAGATGTAAGGTTTGTTGTTTTCATTGCTTCCAAAGTTGGCTCGTGTTTCATTGTACACAGTAGAACTGACTGGGTTTGTAGATGCAAAAGTTTATTGAGCTAATGCTTCTTGCGTCCGTCATGGGGGCACAGGGCGCGGTCTATGTGACATCTCTGCGATATGCTGAATTTCCTCGCCCGCGGGCTGATATCCGCGCATCTGGCGGCCAAACCTTAAAAAAATCCTGCTTTTCGGTTCCTAGGCGCGTATGAAAGGCTTATACAGTTTTGCAACACACATGCGCTTGCGGGGAGGCATGACATGATAAGATCAGAACTTGTGCAAAAACTCGCGGAGGAAAATCCGCATCTTTATCAGCGCGATATTGAGCGGATTGTGGCAGCAATTTTTGACGAAATCATCGAAGCCATGGCGCGAGGAGATCGGGTCGAATTGCGCGGCTTTGGCGCGTTTTCGGTAAAAAAGCGTGATGCACGCGTGGGCCGTAATCCGCGGACGGGCGAGACTGTATCAGTCGAAGAAAAACATGTTCCCTTCTTCAAGGCGGGCAAATTGCTGCGTGACCGATTGAATTCGTAACGAGAACTGCGCGAGGGTAAGGCGTGATCCGAATAATAAAGCTGAGTTTCATTCTCTGTGTCGCGGTAGTTCTGATTGTTCTGGCGATTGCCAATCGCGATCCGGTGGTGATTCATCTGTTGCCTGCCGATTTGGCGCTGTGGCTGCGGATGGATTTCTCTATATCCCTCCCTCTGTTCTTGATCATTTTCGGCGCGATTACCGCAGGTTTGGTCCTAGGCTTTGTTTGGGAATGGCTACGCGAACATCGACATCGTGCGGATGCATCGCGCGCGAAGCGTGATGCGACACGCCTGTCGCGGGAATTGGAAACCCTCAAGAGCGAGGCACGGGCGAAAGAGGGTCAGGATGATATTCTTGCCTTGTTGGAGGATGATAAGCCCTTGCGGCTTGGTTGATCCCCGATGAGCGTTTCCATTAAATTTTGTGGCCTTTCTCAGCCTGCCGATATTGCGGCTGCGGCTGAGGCGGGTGCGCGCTATGTGGGTTTTGTATTTTTCCCGAAATCACCCCGCGCGGTTAGCCTGACACAGGCCCGTGACTTGGCGCTTGCCGTTCCCGTAGGCGTGGCAAAGGTGGGTTTGGTGGTCGATCCAGAGGATGGTTTTCTAGATCAACTTCTGGCCGAAGTGCCGCTGGATATTTTGCAATTGCACGGCCATGAAAAACCTACCCGTGTGGCGGAAATCCGTGCGCGCACGGGCCTGCCTGTGATGAAGGCCATTGGTATCGCAGATGCGGATGATTTGGGGCAGATTACGGATTACGCGGCGGTCAGTGATCAATTGCTGATTGATGCCAAGCCGCCGAAAAATGCTGATCTTCCTGGGGGGAATGGTCTTTCTTTTGACTGGCGGTTGTTAGCCGGACGCAGATGGCCTGTGCCATGGATGCTGGCGGGTGGATTGACGCCTTACAATGTGCGGCTTGCCGTGCAAATGACAGGCGCGCAGCAGGTTGATGTTTCATCAGGCGTGGAAAGTCGGGCAGGGGTAAAAGACCCTATGCTGATCCATGCTTTTGCCGATGCGGTGAACGGGGGCTAAACCTTGCCCCTTTCTCTTGCTCAATTCTTGCGCCCGCGTTAGGCAGTGGGTCGAATGTGAAAAAAGGTGCCTCCATGCCCGATGATATCTTGAACAGCTTTATGACTGGCCCTGATGAAAGCGGCCGCTTTGGCCAATTCGGCGGGCGATTTGTGTCAGAAACCCTGATGCCGCTGATTTTGGAATTGGAAGCCCAATATGAACGCGCCAAAACAGATCAATCCTTCTGGGATGAAATGCATGATTTGTGGACGCATTATGTTGGCCGTCCGAGCCCCCTCTATTTCGCAGAGCGCCTGACCGAGCATTTGGGTGGCGCGAAAATCTATCTCAAGCGAGATGAGCTAAACCATACGGGCGCGCATAAAATCAACAATGTGTTGGGTCAGATCATTTTGGCCCGCCGCATGGGTAAGACACGGATTATTGCGGAAACAGGTGCGGGCCAGCATGGCGTGGCCACGGCGACAGTCTGTGCAAAATTTGGCTTGAAATGCGTGGTCTATATGGGCGCGCATGATGTTGAACGCCAAGCGCCCAATGTGTTCCGCATGAAACTGCTTGGGGCCGAGGTTGTGCCTGTGACGTCAGGGCGTGGCACTTTGAAAGACGCGATGAACGATGCCTTGCGCGACTGGGTGACGAATGTGCGTGATACATTCTACTGCATCGGCACGGTCGCAGGCCCGCACCCATATCCTGCGATGGTGCGTGATTTCCAAGCGATCATTGGCAAAGAGGCCCGCGAACAGATGTTGGCCGCCGAAGGCCGTTTGCCAGATACGATCATTGCGGCCATTGGCGGCGGTTCAAATGCGATGGGGCTGTTTTACCCCTTCTTGGATGACAAGGATGTGCAGATCATTGGCGTTGAGGCAGGTGGCAAAGGCGTCAATGACAAGATGGAGCATTGCGCAAGCTTGACAGGGGGGCGTCCGGGTGTGCTGCATGGTAACCGCACCTATTTGCTGCAAGACGAAGATGGACAAATCCTTGAGGGTCATTCGATTTCGGCGGGGCTCGATTACCCTGGCATCGGGCCTGAGCATTCATGGCTGCACGATATTGGCCGTGCTGAATATGTCTCGATCACCGATAGCGAAGCTTTGGAGGCGTTTCAGCTGTGCTGCCACCAAGAGGGCATCATTCCCGCGCTAGAGCCAAGCCATGCTTTGGCCCATGTGATGAAAATCGCGCCGACCCTGCCAAAGGATCATTTGATCTGCATGAATATGTGTGGTCGCGGTGATAAAGATATCTTCACAGTGGCCCGTGCCTTGGGATGGGAGATGCAGGGCTAATCCCCGCATCTCTCCCCATTTATGCCCGCTCTGCGCCTAAACCATCGGTTCGGGTGTCACTCGATCTGGTGCAATTCCAATACGGTCAGCGGAATGATTTCGAGCGCACGCATATGGGTTGCGTGTAGGTTCACCTTTGGTGCAACGCCCTCTTCATGAGCCTGTAGGAACCGCGAGGCGCAAAGGCACCAGCGATCGCCCTCCTTTAAGCCAAGAAATCCATATTCGGGGCGGGGCGTGGTTAAGTCATTGCCCACATATTTTGAAAAGGCCAGAAATTCGCGGGTCATGACCGCGCAGACAGTATGCGCGCCGAAATCATCATCGCTGGTGTCGCAGCACCCGTTGCGAAAGAAGCCCGTCATTGGATCGCGGCCGCAGCTTTGCAGCGGCGCACCAAATACATTTACGCTTTCATCCATGGTCTATCCTCATAGGCGCCAAAGGTGTTGCGAGAGAGGGATAGGAACACCCAAGGCGCTAAAAGTTTATCGAAACCGATCAACCAGCTTTTGTAACGGGCTTCGGCTGTCTTGCGGTGTCTCTACGGCCTCTGCGGGGGATGGGGCCGTGTCGCGTGATTTGCGCCTCGGCGCTGTTTCGCTGGCGGGTGTGGTGGTTTGTAAGGCCACAGCATTTTGGAACAGCGCGCCATTATCCTCGGCAAGGGCTTTGGCCCCATTCGAAATGCCCCGCAACATCAGCTCGAGCCAAGACTGATCGGCCTTGGAAAAATCAGACAGAACATAGGCCGCGACCCGATCCTTGTGGCCTGGATGACCAATACCAAGCCGCACACGGTGATAAGCCTCACCAATATGTTCATGTAGCGACCGCAGACCATTATGCCCTGCATGCCCCCCGGACGACTTAAGCCGAAGTTTCGATGGGGCAAGGTCAAGCTCGTCATGAAAAACTGTGACATCTTGCGCGGTCAGTTTAAAAAACCGCATTGCGTCGCCCACGGATTGCCCCGAGCGGTTCATATAGGTTTCTGGCTTGAGCAAGATCACCTTTTGGCCGCCCAAAACCCCTTCGCAGATTTGGCCTTGAAATTTGCTGCGCCACGGAGAGAACCCATGATCTGCAGCAATATGATCCAAGGCCATGAACCCGATATTGTGACGGTTCTGGCTATATTTCGCGCCGGGATTTCCAAGACCAACCCAAAGTTTCATAGCTGCTGTGATACCCCGATTGCCCGTCCCGTGAAAGGGTGGTGTATGATAAAATAAAGGCGCGAAGAATTCTTCGCGCCTTTATCAATTCGTCAGAAGATCGGCCTGATTATTAGGCTTCTTCTTCTTCGCCTTCAGCAGCGGCTTCGTTATCTGCACTTACCAGACCCGATGGGGCGGTGATATTTGCGATCACGAAATCGCGGTCGATTGTTGGCTTAACGCCTTCTGGCAGGGTGACGTCAGAGATGTGGATCACATCGCCAATGCCGCGGCCTGTCAGATCAACAGTGATCCCTTCAGGGATGTCACCTGCAATCACCGAAAGCTCAACCTCGGCGCGCACGACTGTCAAGACGCCACCGCGTTTGATGCCAGGTGCGGCTTCGTGGTTGATGAAGTTGACAGGGATGAACAGCTTCACACGCGAGGTGCGGCGCAAGCGCATCAAATCAACATGGGTCGGCAGATCTTTTACCACATCGCGCTGCACGCCACGGCAAATGACGCGCACATCTTCTTGACCTTCAACCTTGAGGTTGAACAGAGTCGAGAGGAAGCGGCCTTCTTTCAGGCGCTTGAGCAATTGGTTAAAGGGGATTTGAATCGCAAGAGGGTCAGCCCCACCGCCATACACAATACCGGGCACTTTGCCTTCACGGCGAGCTTGACGAGCGGCCCCCTTGCCTGTCCCCGTCCGTGCCTCGGCGATAAGATCAGGAATCTCACCAGCCATAGCTATATCTCCATATGTTATGGGCCGCCTCCAAGGGTGTCGGGCCCGTGAAGCCGCGCTCTTACAAGCATTTTCCGCCTTTGACCAGAGCTAAATCTGTCATTTTTCTCATATATCGCTTGAGCCATTCCAATCGGCGGGGTAGCGATTTCAACATGCATGCGCTCGCCAAAATTAGACAGGATCTTTCGCTGACCATCAGGCCCGTCTTTGGCTTTATGGTTTTGGGCATCTTTTGGGGCTCTTATGCGGCGCTTGCCCCGCAGATAAAGGCCCAGATCGGTGCAGGTGATGGGCTCTTCGGCACGCTTTTGCTGATGTCCGCTTTGGGGCTTGTTACCGCAATGTGGTTGGCGCCGCGGGTGGATCGGCATTTGGGCAAATGGGGGCTGCCCCTTGGCGCAGGTCTATTGGGCTTGTCGTTTGCGGTTTTGGGTGCGGCAAGCCGACCCTTGGAGTTTGGCATTGGGATGGTTTTAGCGGGGGCGGCTTCGGGGCTGACGGATGTTATTATCAATGCCCGCGTCTCAGAGGCAGAGGCCGCCTATAAGCGTCCGCTTATGTCACTTAATCATGCCATGTTTTCTTTCGCCTATGCGCTTGCTGCATTGAGCGCAGGCACGGCGCGGGAATTTGATGCCTCAGCCTTACAGGTATTTTTGGGGTTAGGGGGCATCGTTGCTTTGGCACTTCCCATCTTACGCAGCCCATCTTTTTTGGTCGGTGCTTCGCAGGATGGCGCAACAGAGCAGGGTGTTGATTTGGCCCCCTTCTGGTCAGGTTTGGTGATCTGGCCTGGATTGGTGGTGATGTTTGGCTTCATGTCAGAGGCCGCGATGGAAAGTTGGTCTGCCTTGCACATTGAACGCTCGCTCGGCGGGCGGGCTGTCGAAGGGGCGATTGGCC
>Ga0255760_10000131_pt1 | contig 70910 bp, 71 predicted proteins | sample 071ome_25_FD_179960 | JGI IMG/M metagenome (GOLD analysis project Ga0255760, IMG submission 179960) | Coastal salt marsh microbial communities from the Groves Creek Marsh, Skidaway Island, Georgia - 071410BT metaG (version 2) | ecosystem: Environmental > Aquatic > Marine > Intertidal zone >...
ATCGAGCGATATCCCTCTCGAGCAGCAAGCTCAATATCTTTGTCCGCAACATCGTTCTGAAAATCAACAAATCGTGTGCCTTTTGAAAGCTTTGGCAAATCCCACGGTGCGGGTACATTCGTGGCGTCGCTTAGGACAGGAGCTGGCAGTATCTCATTTCGTCCAGCGCTAAGTCCTTCAGAAATTGCTGTATCAAAATCAAAAGAACCACGAGCACCGCCGATCGATATATGACCGTCCGGATTATCCACTGGAACAAAGGCATTCAATCCTGCATTCCAATTAAGTTTCCCGCGCGCTTGCGCATGGAGCTGTAAAGCTGGGCCATATCCGCCAGATGTTAAAATAGCGTCCGTTGATATTAGTTCGAGCTTATTGGCGCCAGACTTTGAGCAGCGCCATACCTCAGCCGCATTTACCCTTCGGCGACCATGAGCCCGCGCCACAATGGCTCCTCGCTCTACCCTAACTCCCTCTGCTGCTAGCAAATCAGCCATCGCACCAGGTTCTTCACGCAAGTCTACGACAGCTCGAACATTTGCCCCGGCCTCCAAAAAATCCCTTGCAATTGCATATATTCGATCATCAGCACCTGTGATTACGGGGGACTTACCGACCATTACCCCATAACGCCAAATATACCCGCTAGCAGCGCCAGCCAGCATCACTCCTGGACGGTCATTATCACCAAATAAAAGAGGCCGTTCGATTCCACCTGCGGCGATAATAAATCGCCCAGATCTAACTTGCCAAAATCGCTCTTCGGGTTGGCCCTCTATTCTTCCATCCCGCATGGCAACGCGCTCTGAAAGCGTAAATAAATTGTGTTCATAGACACCCACAACTGTGGTCATCTTCATGATTTGGACATTGGGAAGAGCTTCGAGTTTTTTGGTTATTTCAGCTAGCCATTTGTCCGTAACAGCGTTTTGATGATTTAAAAGTCCACCACCGAGCGCTTGACTACATGATGCTAAAATGACGTCTTGCCCAGCCTCTCCTGCTGCAAGAGCAGCCGATAAGCCAGCGGGGCCAGCGCCAGCTATCAGAACATCTGTATGTACATTTCGGTGAGCATATCTCGCCGAGTCTGCCTCTACTGGTGGTGGCCCCAGACCAGCCATTTTTCGAATCTGGCCTTCATACCGAAGCCATTGTGAAGGGGGCCACATAAAAGTTTTATAATAAAACCCGGCTGGCAGGAGAGATCGTGCACGATCAAGCAACCCAAAGAGATCATTTTCAACATTTGGCCAGGCATTTTGCCCAGAAACACTCATTCCCTCTTCCACTAGAGTTACAGTGGCACGCTGATTTGGGGTCAGTGAAGGACCAAAGCCCGTGGTTACAAGAGCGTTTGGCTCGTCTGTACCTAGAGCATAAACACCTCGTGGACGATGAAGTTTAAAACTTCGCCCTATTATGGGTCGGCCTGAAGCAAGAAGAGCAGAGGCGATACTATCGCCCGGGTGAAAGAGAATAGTCCTCTTATCAAACTGAAATTCGCACGTCTTACCTCGATCTATTAAACGACCGCCTTTGGAAGTTCGATTTGGTTGAGAAACCTTCATTGCTGATCCTCACGAGCAGCTCTGACAGATCCAATGGCGTGCGTAACTGTATCTCTTTCTATGATTAACCAAAGATGACACCCGGCGCTGTGCAACCATAGCTCCTGATGCTGGCCTTTGGGGTTTTCTCGTTCATAGATATAGGCCGCCCATTGCTGATCCGAGGAATTCGCTGGATCAGGGCGCTTCACACGCGCATCACCACCATAAACAAATTCTGTCTCAGGCCGCGGGCCACAATGGGGACAAGGGATCAACAGCATGACTAATGCGCCTTTGGAAATGGGCCTGCACCCTTTTCATCAATAACGGCTGAACGACCGAAACGTTCGAGAGTGAATGAAGCATTTAAAGAGTGAGGTTCACCGGTAGCGATTGTATGAGCAAAACACCATCCAGACCCAGGTATGGCCTTAAAGCCCCCGTAGCACCATCCACCATCAAAAAAGAGACCCGGTACAGGGGTTTTACCAATAATTGGGCTGCCATCCATTGTCATATCCATGACCCCCGCCCATTGCCTCATCCATTTAAGGCGGCTGATGTTAGGGAACATTTCCGTTGCTGCTGAGGTCACTTCTTGAATGTTTGGTATCGTTCCGCGTTGCCCATAAGAATTATATCCATCTAGCCCGCCCCCAAGCAGAACTTCACCTTTATCAGTTTGTGAAATGTAAAAGTGAAGGGCTCCGGTTGAAACAACGACATCAAGAAATGGCTTAACCGGCTCTGAGACAAACGCCTGCAACAAATGACTTTCGATTGGCAACCTCACATCAGCCATCGCCATAACTTGTCCAGAGTGTCCAGCGACCGCCACGCCGACCTTTGAAGCAGAAATAGGTCCCCTATTTGTTTCCACGCCAGTAATGCGGCCATCAACAGCCCGCTTAAACCCTGTGACTTCACAATTCTGGATAATATCGACGCCCAAGGCATCGGCTCCACGCGCAAACCCCCAAGCAACCGCGTCATGCCGGGCAACACCTCCACGCGGTTGGGACAGCGCCGCTAAAATTGGCCATCTCAAAGAACCGTCTTGCCCAAGATTGATTGAAGGCACACGCCGTTTTAATTCATCGGCTGTTAAAAACTCTGCATCGATGCCGTTCAAACGCATAGCGTTGTAGCGACGCATAGTGGACTCAAGTTCAGCGGGAGTATGACAGGTATTAATCACACTTCGCTGGCTGAACATCACATTAAAGTTTAAGTCGCTAGAGAGTCCTTCCCAGAGCTTCAGAGAATGCTCATAGAAATTTGCATTTTCTTCCAACAGGTAATTGGAACGAACTATTGTCGTGTTTCGACCAGTATTTCCTCCTCCAATCCAGCCGCGCTCTAGTAACGCTACTTTGTTGATCCCATGCAACTTGGCCAAGTAGTAAGCAGTAGCAAGTCCATGCCCACCCCCGCCTACAACAATGACATCATATTTGTCCTTTGGCTCAGGATGCCTGATCGCAGGCTGCCAATTTTTGTGACCCGTTAATGCATGCTTTGCTAGAGCCAGAAATGAGTAGCGTTCGTTTACCAAAATTAAGCCTGCTTAACTGCGCCAGAGCCTTCTAGGTGGGCGATTTCTTCAGAGGAAAAACCCCATGCTTTAAGAGTATCACGAGTGTGCTGTCCTGCCGACGATGCACCCATCGTAACTTTTGTTGGTGTCTCCGAGAAGCGAGGAGCCGGGGCTGGTTGTTTGTATCCATCTATTTCAACGAAGCTTTCGCGAGCAACATTGTGATGATGTTCCATTGCCTCGGACATTGTCAGGACAGAACCAAAACAGACATCCGAGTCTTCCATGAGCTCAACCCACTCTTCCCTAGTTTTGGTTTTGAACACTTCTGCGAGTTTTGCGCGATTATCTGGCCAATGATCTCGGTCGCCTTGAGGGTAAAGGTCACTGTTTGATAAGCCCGTCTTTTCTTGCAGCAGTGCATAGAATTGAGGTTCAATTGATCCGATCGAAATGTGTCGCCCATCCTTGGTTTCAAACACCCCATAATAATGCGCACCACCATCAAGACGGTTATAACCACGTTTATCTTCTTTCCATGTTCCTGCTGCGAGAGCGCCAAACATAGCCGCCAAAAGAGAAGCTGAGCCCTCCACCATAGATGTATCGACCACTTGGCCTTTACCTGTCTTTTGGGCCGAAATGTAAGCCGCAAGGACACCCATCGCGAGGTACAAAGACCCCCCTCCAAAGTCGCCAACAAGATTTAGAGGGGGAGTAGGCGCACCATCGACGGGACCAATACAAGACAACGCTCCAGACAAGGAAATGTAATTGATGTCATGTCCAGCGGTGTGAGCGATGGGACCCGTTTGCCCCCAACCTGTCATTCTACCAACAATCAACTTGGGGTTGCGGCTATGTAGCATTTCAGGCCCGAGACCTAGTCGTTCCAAGACGCCAGGGCGAAAGCCTTCAATCAGTATATCAGCTCCTTCACACAGCTTTAAAACTGTCTCAACACCTTCTGGGTTTTTTAAATCGACGGCCAGATTGGGCCTGCCTCGTGTCAAATTATTGAATTTATCTGGTATTGCTCCGGTGCGGCCAACATTAGCTGACCGATCCACTCGGACAACATCAGCACCCATGTCCGCCAACAACATGCAACAATGGGGCCCAGGTCCAATCCCAGCTAATTCAACAATTTTTACACCTTCTAACGGCCCCATAGCGTGTTTGCTCCTTGGTGATAATTTAGCTTAAGAAATAGAGTATCTATCACAGTCTATATTGGAAATGTTTATGAACAACGGTCCACAGCCTTTTTCTAATATTCGCTTGATTGATTTCTCCCGAGTAGTCTCTGGGCCTTATGCCACAAGTCAACTCGCCATGCTGGGCGCAGACGTAATCAAAATAGAAAGTCCCGAGGGCGACGAAGCGCGACGAATGGCGCCAACGTCAGAACTCAGTGAAGGAAGCATGTCTCCGGCTTACAGAGCAATGGGCATAAACAAGCGGTCCGTCGCTTTAGATCTAAAAAACCCAGACGCCAGAGCAGCTGCGGAACGCCTAATATTATCTGCTGATATTGTAATTGAAAACTTCCGACCCGGCGTCATGAAAAGATTAGGGTTAGGCTATGACCTGATGGCAACGAAAAAGCCTGAACTTATTTGGTGTTCAATTTCTGGTTTTGGCCAAACAGGACCTCGTGCCGACTCTCCCGCATATGATGTTAGACTGCAGGCTATGTCAGGGTTAATGTCGATAACTGGCTTTCCAGACCACGGCCCCAGCAGAGCTGGTTATGCCGTGGTCGATGCTTCTACTGGAATGGCTGCCGCTTTCGCAGTGGCATCTGCATTATTTCAGCGGGAAAAAACTGGGCGAGGGCAGCAGATCGATGTTCCAATGCTTGATACAGCATTGTCTCACATGGCACCAACAGTCGCAGAGTGGACCATAGGCGGACATGTGCCAAAGCTTGCAGGCAACCAGGGAACATCTGGGCGGCCAACCGCCAACGCCTTTCCATGCAGAGATGGAACTATCTTGTTAGCCTGTAACACGGAAAGGCAGTTCAAAGGCCTATCTAACGTGATTGGAATGCCAAACCTCCCAGAAGACCCTCGTTATCAGGACTGGCCTAGCAGAAAGGCAAATGAAAACTCACTGAGAGAAATCATAGAAAAAAGATTTGCTGAACATAGCGCTGTTACTTTGGAGGACCTTCTCGAAAAAGCTGGTGTTCCAGCATCTCGTGTCCGTGATATTCCATCTGCTATTGCGGACTCCCAAGTTACCCATCGCGGTCTGATGGCTGATGTGGAAGGGGGCTCTGTCGTCGGAGCTCCTTTTTCTTTTGCATGGGGTGGACCATCGATTAAGACATCCGCACCAAAAATTGGCCAAGATACAGAGTCAGTTTTGAAAGAAGTTGGTCTCTCCGAGTTGGAAATTAAATCCGCCATGTCCTGATACGGTCCGCCGCTTCAGCAATGTCCCTCTCAGAAGCACAAAAACTAAAACGAATGTATCGATTGCCATTAGTTGGCTGAAAGTCGAGACCAGACGTAGCGGCGACGCCAATTTCTTCAAGCATGGATTTACATAGCGCCATGGAGTCATTGGATAGCGGCGAAGCATCAACATAAATATAAAATGCGCCATCTGGAGGAGCGGCAGGCAGCAAACCGCGATCTGTCAGGGCGCTCAGCAGAACTTTTCGATTTTGAGCGTATATAGACTTGTTGGCTTCCAACTCTTCCTTACAGTCGAAGGCAGCTAGGGCTGCAACCTGAGAGATTGCAGGAGGCGAAATAAAGAGGTTCTGAGCTAACTTATTTACAGGTTCGATCAGATCTTCGGGCAGGACCATCCACCCAATCCGCCAACCCGTCATCGCGTAATATTTTGAAAAACTATTTATAACTATAGCTGAAGGCGAAGTAGCTGCTGTCTCTGCAGATTGTTCATAGGTTAGACCATGATAGATTTCATCTGAAATAAGGCGGACCCCGTTTCCATGGCACCAGCTGGCTAGGCGGTTGAGTTCCCCAGGAGCAAACATTGCTCCAGTTGGGTTAGATGGACTAGCAACAACAACACCATCAATTTCACCCAACGCCTTAAGGTGCTCCGGTGTGGGTTGGTATCGTGTCTCGGGACCTACTGGAATAGGAACAGTTTCTATATCCAAAGCTTTTAAAATATTGCGGTAACATGGATAGCTGGGGTCAGCTAACGCGACGCGGTCACCCGCCTCGAAACAGGCTAAGAAAGCGAGGAGGAAGCCAGCAGACGATCCAGTGGTTACTGAAATTCGTTCCTGACCGACATCAACTGAATACGCGTCTAAATATTCCCGAGCTATTCGCTCCCGAAGAATTGGACGCCCAACAGCGTCGGTATAACCAAGAGTGTCTTCTTCAAGAGCACGAGCCGCTGCCAATCTTGCACCTTTTGGCGCCTGAAAACCTGGCTGTCCAACCTCTAGATGCAAAATTCCTCTACCTTGTGCCTCAAGCTCAGCGGCTGCCCGCATGACTTCCATGACAAGAAAAGAGGAAACGTTTCCACGTTTTGCATGTTTGAGTGCCATAGGCTTAAACCCTTAATTCTCAAAGAACGCTAATAGCTGTCGTTGACGACTTAGAACCACCCGCATACGTTCACCAATAAGGATGGGTCAAGGCTAGATCGGCATGAAAATCTATAAGCATCTGGCAATAGTAGCGCTAGCAACCTGGGTTGCATTAGCCCCTAATCACACCAGTGCTGGACCCGCAGTTATACGAGACGCTGAGATAGAAGATATTATCAAGGGCTATATGACGCCCCTTTTACAAGCGGCGGGAATAGCCCCCGGTGCAGTCAGGTTAATATTAATTAACCAGGAGGATCTGAACGCCTTCGTAGCCGGTGGCATGAATATTTTTGTTTACACAGGCCTTTTGAGACAAGCGGAGAGTGCCGACGAGGTAATTGGTGTCATTGCTCATGAGATAGGTCATATTGCCGGCGGCCACATCGCCCGACTTGGTTCCGCATATGAAAATGCGTCAACACAAGCCATCGCCACTGCAATTTTAGGTGTGGCGGCAGCAGTTGCGTCAGGTCGTGCCGATGTCGGTGCTGCTGTTGCTGCTGGGGGCCAATCAAGCGCGATGCGGGGTGTACTTGCTCACACGCGTGCTCAAGAATCGGCAGCTGATCAAGCAGCTTTTCGATATCTGGAGACAACAGGACAATCGGTGCAGGGCCTAATTGACATGCTCACCCGTCTTTCCGACCAAGAGCTTCTATCTTCACGCCACCAAGATCCATATGTTCGCACTCATCCTTTGAGTCGAGATCGACTAGAGACAACCAAAGCTTTTCTAGCTCGAAGTCAGTACAAAGGTATAAACACTGGAACAGCTAAGCAGGGAAGGTTCAAACGGATGCAGGCCAAGCTTGCTGGCTTTATTGATCCTCCAAGCACAACACTGTCTAAATATCAAACAGACGATCCCATCGATCGTTATGCGCGGGCGATTGCTTATTACCGTCGCGGCAATCTCGAAAAAGCTATTCCTTTAATTGATGGGCTGATTGCCAGTTCTCCAAAAGACCCTTATCTCCATGAACTAAAAGGTCAGATATTAATGGATAATGGCCGAAGCATTGAGGCAGAAGCTTCTTATGACGCAGCCCTTACATTGAGGCCTGGAGACCCAGCAATAATGCTTCCTGCGGCTAACGCAGTCCTTGAAGGCCGGGGCGATACAGCAAAAGCTATAGAAATTCTTCAGGATGTTGTTTTTCGTGAACCACGCAATTCTAGCGCCTGGCGTCAACTAGGTATCGGTTACGGGAAAAAGGGAGATATAGGACTGGCGGCAGCAGCTTTAGCAGAATCAGAGATGCTTAATGGGCAAAGAGATAATGCTGCATTGCAAGCAAAGCGAGCACAATTTCATCTTCCAAAGGGATCCCCTGGATGGCTTCGCGCAGAAGATATTCTGAGGGCCGTGAGTAAAAATAGTGAGAAAGAAAAACAGTAACGTGAGCTTAATGCTGAAATACTTTCTTACTCTAAAGTAGGGCTATCAAAATTACTTATTTGATAAGGGGGAAGGATTGATGTCCATGAAAATCCAACGTCTAGACGCTCCATTTGGCTGCGAAGTGCTTGGCCTAGATATCAATAGTGGGGTTTCAAAAGATGACTACCTTCAGGTACGAGCAGCATTTGAAACCTATTCAGTAGTTGTTATCAGAGGTGCCCCCCTCTCAGATGCCTCACAAATTGAATTCTCAGAAATGTTTGGGCCTTGTGAAAAAACATTAAAAGGCAACCCGGCGGCTGGGTCCGTTTTTGCGCGACAATCTAATCTCGACATAAATACTGGAGATCAAATTCCGGCAGAAGATCGGCGTATGTTTTACCAAAAAGCAAATATGCTTTGGCATGCGGACTCGGCATTTAAACCCAGAGCTTCTCTTTGCTCCATTCTATCGGCAAGGATTATTCCATCTGCAGGTGGAGCAACCGAAGTTGCTTCAACACGCCTAGCGTATGATGCTCTTGATGAAAATTTAAAAACTACGATCGATCCCCTAATAGCAGAATACTCTCTCGTTTGGTCACGTGGTCTTATTGGCTATGAATTCAATGACGAAGAACGTTCCACCATGCATAAGGTTCGCCATCCTTTAGTGCGTGAGAACCCCGTAAACCAAAAAAAATCAATGCTAATCGGCGCCCATGCAATGAATATCGAAGGCTGGGAACAAGCCGATGGATTGAAATTGCTGAATGAACTCTTGAGCCACGCGACACAACAAAAATTTTGTTATCGTCACGAGTGGCAAGAAGGAGATGTCCTCATCTGGGATAATCGAGCATGCGTTCACCGCGCAACACCCTATGATTCAAATGCAGAAAAACGCTTGATGCAACGAACTACAATTGGGGATTTGAGTGAAGAGGCATTCGATCATAAAGCTATTGCTGCCTGAAAATTTTTAAAAACAAAAGTCATCAAGTGCGGTACAAAAATTGGCTTTGTTCTTTACAAGCTAATCCAAAATTACGTGAGGAGTGAAACGACTATCATCTGTCGTAATTCTGCCCGTGTCTTCGCGAATTCCAAGACCCACTGGTTGGCTTGCAACCAGCCAAACACCCATTACTGGATGCATCTGATCGAAAGCAGGAAGAGGGGCAAGGGTCTGCAAAATTGAACCCTCTGCACCATATGGGCCACTTGCGGTTTCAGCACTGCGCCCATCTTCGAAAATTTCGATGTTCGCTCCTTCGCGAGAAAAAAGCGGCTTACGGACAAAATTTGAGCCAAGCGCATCTGAGTCCACAGCATCCTCAAAAAACGCAGGCAATAAATTGGGGTGTCCTGGCGCCAACTCCCAAAGGTATGGCAACATACCTTTGTTAGAGAGAATAGCCTTCCACGGCGGCTCAATTACTTTCATACGAGACCGCTGCAAATGTGCAGCAAATTCGTCGGCCCAAATCCATTCCCAGGGATACAGCTTGAAAAGATTGTAGATGCTGCGGTCCTCACCATCTACAAAGCCACCTAAGTCTGTAAGACCTATTGCAGTTATTGGCAAAAGGTAAGGGTTCAAACCCGCTTGTTCCGCGCAATCTGCTAAGTATTCAATAGTACCCAGGTCTTCCTCAGAATTTTCTTCACAAGCAAGATGCAAAGGTCCTTCGATTCCAAAGGCCTCAAAAGCCTCTATCAAAGTTTCATGTATTGAATTGAATTGATCCGCATCTCTCGGCAATTGATCATTTTTTTGCAGGTCTTCTAGCCAGCGCCATTGAAAAACCGCAGCTTCATAAAGAGCTGTGGGGGTATCTGCGTTGTACTCCAAAAGTTTTGCCTTGCCGCCAGACTTTCCGGCATAGCTAAAATCCATACGGCCATACAGATTTCGGGCTCTATATTTCCATGACTGTTGAATATAGTCCCAAAAATTATTTGGAATTTTTAGTCTTTCTAATACCTCATCATCACGACATGCACGCTCAACAATAGCAAAACACATCTCCTCGAGCTCTGCAGCAGGCGCTTCGAGATCTTCTTCAATTTCTCCTAGAGTGAAAGAATAATAGGCATCCTCACGCCAATAAAGCTCGCCCCCAGGTGTATGGAAGCGAAACCCAAGTTCTTCGGCGACATTACGCCAGTCAGGGCGCTCATCAACTTTTATTCGTTTCACTTAACCACCGAAGCTACGAATTCCAGTGGAACGTCCAGTACGGCCAAAGCCACCGCGAGCCATCAATCGGCCTGCTGGTGGACGGGCCGCTTTGCTTTTTGCAACAGATACTGGACCAGTTTTGGCATCAACTGCTGCCCCTGCAGCTGTGCGCGCTGTGCCCGGCTTTGATCCAGTATAAAGCGGCTGCGTAGCAACCGGTCCACCCATTGCACGACCCATCATCCAGCCTACCATCAGTGGCATCCAAAGGCCTCCACCTGTAGATGCATGCTGGGTCGTCTGATTGTCACTATTTGTACCAGGCTGCACTGTATCTTTATTGCCCATAGAAGCTGGTCTTTGACAGGCTTGAGGGCCGTGCTCTGCTTCGCAGTCAGCAAGTGTTTGATAACGCGGGGCCACGCGAGCGTGTTCTTGCTGAGCAGTGGCAAATTGAGCCTTACAATAAGCTTCCGTAAACTCCCCAGAAGTAATGCACCCATCAACAGTGGCAAACTGGAATGCATCCAATTTTTCTTCACAGCCAGTGAGAGCAAAAGCGGAAACTCCTACGCCCATAGCAATCAGGGTCACCTTGCGGGAGCGCTTTCGCGAACTTACGAGGTCTATATCTTTCATTGCCGGTCCTCATAAAGAATTACTAAACACTTACTAGAAATAGGGCTAACGCTGAAAACTACCAGAAGATTTAATATTGGGTCGCCAGAGTTATGCCACAAAAATTTCTAAAGTCTAAATTTGGGGGACTTTATCAGCCCAAGGCATAGCTTTTTCAAATGCTGCCGATGCCTGAAGCACTTCTAGATCTTTCATCCGTGGTCCAACAATTTGAAGACCAACAGGTAAGCCATTTTCTGTGAACCCGCATGGAATTGAAGCCGCAGGATTGTGGCTCATATTGAAAGGGTAGGAAAACTCCGCCCATTGGACCCAATCCCATGGATGTTCAGGCCAATCTTCTGGCATCAAACGATCTGCGGGAAAGGCAGCAACAGAAACAGCTGGGGTAAGAAGTAAATCATATTCCTCAAAAAATCGGTGTATCGCCTCAACGTAAGCAAGCTTTCTCACACGCATCTCAACATAATCGGTAGCAGAATGGTTAGCCGCACTCTCAATGCAGGCCACTAGACCAGGGTCCATCTTATCCCGCCATTCAGGAAAATATTTTCGATATCCTAGTTCATGAGCCGCCCAGAAGAAGCGAATGAGTTCGGGACCCTGAGGACCCCACATCGGCTTAACCTCCTCTACTGAAGCACCCATGTCCGAAAATACTTTTGCACCCGCCTCTGCCAAGGCTGCAACTTCACGATCAACCCTCGCGTGACCAAGATCTGAACTCCAGGCGATACGCAACCCCTTAACTGAGGCAGTATCTAGTGCTCTAGAATAAGCAGAAGGAGGGGACTCCAGGCTGTAGTGGTCCCATGGATGAGGACCCGACATTACCTCCAGCATGAGTGCAGCATCACTCACAGTACGCGTCATTGGCCCAATGTGGCTCGTCTGATCATTTGATGGAACTGGCCAATTCGGAACTCGCCCAAAACTTGGCTTGAGTCCATATATTCCACAAAAGTGCGCCGGCATTCTTACAGACCCAGCTCCATCAGAACCTTGATGGAGTGGCCCATAACCAGCAGCAGCTGCTGCACCCGCTCCAGCAGAGGATGCTCCTGCGTTAAGACCATGAGCCCAAGGGTTATGAGTTATCCCGGTCAAAGGGCTATGGCTAACTCCCTTCCAACCGAATTCACTTGTCGTTGTCTTTCCTAAAGGAATCGCTCCGGCTTCTTTCAGCCTTTGCACAAAGGGGGCGTCAGTATCGGGCTGCCGTCCTTTTTCGATCCATGACCCACGCTCCGTAGGCATGTCACCTGTAACAGCTAGGTCCTTTATGGTCACAGGTATTCCAAATAGTGCTCCTCTTGCTTCTCCACTGGAAATTTTAGCTTCTGCATCCTTTGCAGAATTTAAAGCACGCTCAGGATCAAAATATGCAAATGCGTTAAGGGTTGGTTCCAACCGCTGAATTCGATCAACCACAGCCTGCATCACCTCAACAGGTGATATGCGCTTGGCTCGTATCATAGGAGCAAGCAAACTTGCTGGAAGAAAACAGAGATCGTCGTCAGTCATCCCGTAGCCTCATCACATCAATTTGATATCAACATAATGGGCGCGTTAACTTCGAAGTCGCAAGTAAAAGCTTTGATAATCAATAAAGAGTGAGTGTTTTATGCCTTAATGGCCTTAGGGACTCAGAAATTAAATTAGTGCAATCCACCGTTTATATATTTTGTAAATTTGGACACCCGATGGCCTTAATTAATAATCCCCTTGCCTATCAAAATGAAAATGATTGCGGCAATACCAATGATCAGCGTTACTAAAGTGAGCCGTTTTTCTATGAATTGACGGATCTGCTCTCCAAAACGCCAGAGTAGTGCTGCCTCGATTAAGAAGCGGCCTCCGCGCGCGAGAAAACTAGCTATGACAAAGCTTCCTAGGTCCATCGACATAGCCCCAGATGCTATAGTCACAACCTTAAAGGGAAATGGAGTGAAAGCAGCGAACGCCACAATCATAAAACCTTGCTCTGCATAGAGAAGTCGTAAATCAGCCATCGCAGCTTGCCCACCGTATATACCTAGGATGGCCTGCCCTATGGTTGCAAAAAAAAGAGCACCGATTGCATAGCCCGCGACACCGCCCAAAACTGACCCCAAAGTACAGATGCCTGCAAAAGCAAATGATTGTGCTCGGCGGGCGAGGCACATTGGAACAAGCAAGACATCGGGGGGAATTGGAAATATTGAGCTTTCAGCAAAAGAAATAATGAACAGCCATATTTTAGCTGCTGGGCTAGCCGCTTTTGTTAAAGTCCAAGCATATAATCTTCGAAGCATTAGGCCGCTGACCTTTCGTCAGATGGATCAACCATCGCTGCTGCTGCTGCTATTACTTCGGGCCCAGCATATTCTTTTGTGGCATTCTCCGATAAATGACGGCGAAAAGCGCGAGCTCCCGGACGCCCTTGGAAAAGACCTAGAATATGGCGTGCGATAGCCTGTAATCGATCTCCTGCTGTAAGCCTGTCTTCAACATAAGGAAGCAATTTCTCAATGACTTGCTCAGGTGTTTTTACAGGCGATAGAGACTGGAAAAAAGTAGGGTCTACTTCAGCTAGTAGCCATGGTTGCTGATAAGCCAAGCGACCAAGCATAACGCCATCAACACCCCCAGCTATCTCAGCAACTGCAGTATCAAGATCTGAAATACCGCCATTTAAGATGATCGTCAGATCTGGACATTCGCGCTTGAGTTGTTGAACTAAGGTATAATTTAATGGTGGAACATCTCGATTTTGTTTTGGGCTTAAGCCTTTCAACCAAGCCTTTCGAGCATGAACTATAAACACTTGGCAATCGGCTGCTGCAACAGTCTCTACAAACTCAAAAAGCCTTGCCTGTTCGTCGTCATCATCAACTCCCAAGCGGCATTTAACTGTGACAGGAACCCCTACCACATCTTGCATCGCTTTTATGCAATCAGCGACTAGTTTTGGCTCTCGCATCAAGCATGCACCAAAAGCCCCCGATTGCACTCTGTCGCTAGGACAGCCACAGTTCAGGTTAATTTCATTATACCCAAAGCTAGCCCCAATCTGAGCAGCAATGGCCAATTCCTTTGTGTCTGCACCACCAATTTGCAGAGCAACCGGATGCTCTGAGGCATCAAAGGCCAGTAACCGCTCTCGATCACCATTGAGAATAGCGCCCGTAGTTAGCATTTCCGTGTAAAGGATAGATTGGCGCGTTAGGATACGATGAAAGAAACGGCAGTGCCGGTCAGTCCAATCCATCATCGGCGCTACTGAAAATGCTCTGTGTTTTGCAATAGGATCTATACTCATGGAGATCTTCTGCCTGCAAATTTCATGGTCGACAAGAATAAGTGTTAGATCTCTCTTAGGAGGAGCACTTTGACTAGCCCCAGTATTTTAGAAGATCAGCGCTCTCTTATTGCTTTTTTAAGCAAACCCGGAGTTCTCAGCGAGAGCACTCCACATAAAGTTGATACCCTTGGTGCGGTAGTTTTCCTCGCTGAAGACAAAGCCTTTAAGTTGAAACGGGCTGTTTCGTTTAGATTTATGGACTTTGGTAACAGGAGTAAGCGCGACAATGCTGCCAAGGCAGAATTAATCCTTAATCGGCGAACAGCAAAAACGCTCTACTTGGGCCTCACGCCCGTTTATCAAATTGGCGAGTCTTTTCATTTGGGAGAACTTTCTGAAGAAATTGACCCTGCCCTAAATGCTGTAGCGCATCTTGTAACCATGCGCCGTTTCAAGGATGGACAAACTTTTGACCAGCTTGTTGATGCAGGAGAGCTGGACAGTGTACTGATTGATCAACTTGCCGACACCATTGCTGATTTCCATGCCCAAACACCAGCTACTTGCAAAGACGCTGCGGCAACGTCTTTGACGTTTTCAGCGCGCCGGACAGCCAAAGATCTTCTAGATGCAAAAAATCTCTTGGGAGAGAATTCTACTATTTTGGTTGGAAAGATTGAGGATGCGTTAGCTAGGTATGAATCTGAGATAACTCATCGTGGAGCAAATGGAAGCGTAAAAAGACTTCATGGCGACCTGCATTTAGCTAACGTCGCTCGAATCAATAACTCCCCAGTAATTTTTGATGCTCTAGAATTCGACAATGACATGGCCACTGTCGATGAACTACATGACTTAGCGTTCCTCATAATGGATCTGTGGGCGAGGAATGCTCATTTTCTAGCCGCAAGAGTATGGAGCCGGTATTTAGCAACTAACGGAAAATATGAAGGACTCGCATTAGCTCCTTTGTTCATCTCTATGAGAGCAGCCGTTCGAGCTAAAGTAGCACTTCATGCAGTAGAGCATTCGAAAGGGAAGGATAGAGAAAGTAAACTCTCTGAAGCTAAACACTACGTCCAGACAGCTCTAAATGCATTGGCGAAACCAAAGCCACGCTTGATCGCGATTGGTGGACTGTCAGGATCAGGCAAAACAACTCTAGCTCATGCTCTAGCTCCCTTGCTAGCGCCAGCAGTAGGAGCGGTTCACTTAAGGTCAGATGGGATCCGAAAGAGGCGAGCAGGCCTGCATTTTAACGTAAAATTACCTAAATCAGCTTATTCGTCTTCCGAAAACAAAGCTGTGTATGAGACCCTTATTAATGAGGCAAAAGCAGTTCTTCTTCAGGGAAGTCCTGTTATCGTCGACGCTGTATTTGCTAGATCAGATGAACGAAAAGCCATTCAGCAAGTAGCGGAGCAGCTAAACCTTCCTTTTAACGGATTTTGGCTAGAAGCAGATCTTATTGAAAGGCAACAACGTATCGTTGAACGAAAAGTTGATATCTCAGATGCAACACCCGCTGTTGCAGCCCGACAGGAAAATTATGAGCTTGGACACATTAACTGGCAGCGGCTTAATGCACTTGAAAGCCCTTTAGCGGTTGTAATCGAAGAACTTAACCTTCAAGGGTAGCCCACCTCCATTAAACAAAGTCCTTGCGCTGGCGCTGTTGGTCCTGCGGCAGAGCGATCTTTTGCTCTTAATGCCGTTAATACTTCATCTGGCGACCAAGCCCCTTCACCAACCTTAACTAAAGTTCCTGCAGTGATTCGAACCTGATTATGCAAAAAGGATCTCGCTTCAACATCAAGCCAAATTTCATCTTCATGGCTGGAAACTATGAGGTGGTCTAATGTCTTCAGGGGAGACTTTGCCTGACACTGAACCGCACGAAAGCTGGTAAAATCGTGGTGGCCGATAAGAAAGTTCGCGGCTACTTGCATCTTGGACACATCTAACGGCTTACCAAAAAACCACACTTGACCCCGAGCCAAGGCTGGTGGGCTTCGTCTATTTAGTATCCTGTAACGATATCTTCGGCGAATTGCAGAAAACCGTGCATCGAAACTCTCTGAAGTCTCGACCGCATCTAGAATTGAAACAAGGTGTGGTCGGAGATGAAAATTACATCCATCACGCAGGTTTTTTATAGGCAAGGGTTGATCTAAATCGAAGTGTGCCACTTGCCCGACTGCGTGCACACCCGCATCTGTTCTACCCGCCGCCTGAACACGAGGATGCTCCCCTGTTAAACGCTCCAGAGCGGTCTCAATCGCTTCTTGTACTGAGATCCCATTAGGTTGACGCTGCCAGCCAACAAAAGCTGACCCGTCATACTCTATCGTTATTCGGTAACGCGGCATTAGCGGGTAAAAACGTTGCCCGCCAGCATTGGATAGCCGCGGAGGAATGATGAGGCGTCCATCATAGCTTTCCCTGGTCGCTGTAGAGCCTGAATGCGAATTGCACCCCGTCCCGTACCAACGAGTAGTTTGTCATCTAAAAGACTACCAGGAGAACCTTCGGCCGCCTCCAAACTACATGCTCCTATTTTGAATTCTTGACCAGAAAACCTGCTCCAAGCCTTAGGGAAAGGGCTAAGAGCACGAATATGACGATCAATCTCAACGGCCGGCTGGGTCCAATCTATAAGGCAATCTTCTTTATTCAACTTTTGAGCATATGTAATCCCAGTAGAGGGTTGAGGAGTTGGTTTTAAGGAACCCTCCTCCAAACCGGCCAAAGTTGGAACTATAAGATGCGCGCCAATCTCAGAGAGCCGATCATGTAACTCACCACCAGAAGTTTTACACCCTATTGGCGTTACTTCCGTCAGCAACATTAGACCGGTGTCGAGACCTTCATCCATCGCCATCGTAACGACACCTGTTTCGGAATCACCTGCCATAATAGCCCTCTGAATAGGCGCCGCACCGCGCCAGCGTGGCAATAGAGAAGCATGGATGTTGACGCAGCCAAATTTTGGGGCGGTCAAAATAGGTTCTGGCAGAATGAGGCCATAAGCAGCGACAATCGCACAATCCAACCGCAAATTTGAAAACTCTTTTTGCACTTCTTTGTTACGAAGTGACTTCGGGGTCCGCACCTCAATTCCAGCTGACATTGCCGAAATATGCACAGCCGAAGGCTTAAGTTTTTGTCCTCGTCCCGAAGGCCTAGGCGGTTGAGTGTAAACAGCCACTATTTCATGACCAGCTGCGATTAACGCCTGCAGCGCCGGCACTGAAAAACTCGGCGTTCCCATGAAGGCAAGGCGCATTTTTTAATCCCTCAGCGTGCGCTTTCCAGCTCGTTGCGCCTTAAGTTTCTTCATTTTTGTTAATGCCATGTTTCGTTTGAGCATCGAAACGTGGTCAATGAAAAGGATACCATTGAGATGATCAATCTCATGCTGAACACACCTAGCCAAAAGGCCATCAGCCTCTTGTTCGCGCTCAGTGCCGGTTTCATCAAGATATGTAAACTTGACCCTCTCCGGCCTCTTCACATCATAATAAACGTCGGGAATTGATAGGCAGCCCTCGCTCATAACGCACATTTCATCAGAAAACCAAGTAACCTCTGGGTTAACCAATTTCATAGGATCTGGTTGGTCACCTTCCCGAGCAACATCTATCACAACAAGGCGACGTTCATCACCAATCTGAGGACCAGCTAAACCAATACCTGGTGCTTCATACATAGTCACCAGCATTTCATCTAGCCGACGTCGTACCGAATCATCAACCTTATCGATTGGCTTGCAGCGAGTTTTAAGGCGCCTGTCCGGAGCGATCACGATTGGTATAGAGCTAACCACTACGTAATCCTCTTCCAATAACTGTCTTTGATCGAAATCTTGCCATCACGAAAGCTATAAATGTCAGTTCCTCGTACATCAATAATTTGGCCGTTTTTGTATGCTCCAGTCGCCCTAAAACGGCCAACAATGTGATTGTCCCCAAACATTAATTCCGTTTCGGAAAATCGGAGGTGTTCTATTAACTTTGCCCTTGCTTCAAGGGCGCCACGAACAGCTTCCCGTCCCTTTACTACGCGACCATCTGGTGTGTCAGGACCTTCATGTAACCGCCATTCAAAATCATCGGTTACTTGCCCCAGAATGCCATCAATATCACCACTATTAAAAGCCTTACCGAAAGCCTTCAGAACAATAATGGCAGCATCACGGTCAATTGCGCTCATTTCAGACCCTCCTTATGCCTCGTTTATTTATAAGATGACCCCATCCTGAGAGGTCAAGCCATTTGAATTCTTTTGGAAAATTGTCTTTTATTCCGAACGGTCAGATTTTTGTAAAAATTTAGAGTTCTTCCATGCGATTTTTGATTGCGTTAGTCCTCACAGGTCTCTTGTTTCCTGCAGCTGCACTTAGCGAATGTAAAGTCGCTCCTCAGCCTAAGCTGCGCTCGACACCACTAGAAATTGAAACGTCGAGGGGAAAGCATAAACTGATGGTTGAATTGGCCGTGGAAGAACAAGAACGAGCATGTGGCCTCATGCAGCGGCCAAGACTAGACCCCTCATCTGGAATGCTTTTTAAGCAACGCAAGATAGGGCCAGCCTGGTTTTGGATGAAAAACACGCCAGAGCCGCTCGACATGTTATTCCTAGATACAGACGGCAGAGTGCTTAAAATAGAAAAGCAAACCATTCCTTTTACAACCAATGTTTATGGAACATCGGAGAATGTGGCTGCGGTTTTGGAGGTATTAGCAGGAACGGCCGCAAGGCTTTCGATAAAGCCTGGCGACCGCGTAATCCACTACTGGTTTGAAAGACCTAAAAACTAGCCTTCTTTGGCGACTTCTTCGTCTTCAGCTGCAGGCTCTTCAAGGAGTTCATCCAACGCAGGAGCATCTTCAGAATTCAAATCTTCATCGAATTCAAAGCCATCATCTCGGCTTAAGACGTTTTCTCCGCGCGCTTGCGCCTCTGCTTCGTCAGCCGTACGAGCTACGTTAGCCGTAACGGTCACGACCACCTCAGGGTGCAACCGAACGCGAACGCCATGCAAACCAAGCGTCTTAATAGGTCGCTCTAGCTCAACCTGTCGACGGTCTACAGAAGTGCCCGCCTCAACCATAGCTTCTGATATATCACGACTTGATACTGACCCGTATAGCTGGCCTGTATCGCCTGCTGACCGAATCAATACCACGGACATATCGTTCATCTTTCCTGCAACGGCTTCGGCTTCTTGCCTGCGCTCCAGGTTTTGGGCCTCTAATTGAGCCTTCTGCGTCTCAAAGTAGGCAATATTATCTTTGGATGCCCGAAGTGCCTTTTTCTGAGGCAGAAGGAAATTCCTGGCATAGCCATTCTTTACCTTTACTACGTCACCCATTTGGCCGAGCTTCTCGACCCGTTCTAACAAAATAATGTCCATTAGTTCTTGCTCCCGATGCCCGTCACGTGGTGCGGATCAGCGGATTATGTATGGCAACAGCCCAATATGACGGGCCCGCTTGATTGCTTGTGCAAGCAAACGTTGTTTCTTCGCCGAAACAGCGGAAATACGACTTGGAACGATCTTACCACGTTCAGTCAAGAAACGCTGAAGCAAACGCACATCCCGAAAATCAATTGCGGGAGCGTTCGGACCCGAGAATGGGCATGACTTTTTACGTCTAAAAAATGGCCGGCGGCCACCACCCATCGCCATCAGGAATTCTCCTCTTCACTGGTGTCGACGGAATCTTCCTCAATCTGACCCCGCTCATCATCGCTGTCGCCGTCCATATCATCGTCTCGATCATCACGAGAGCGACGACGGTCGTCACGATCACGACGCGACATCATCGGTGAAGGAGCTTCTGTCACTTCATCTAACTTTACGGTCATGAACCTTATGACGTCTTCAGACAACCGCATCTGACGTTCTAGCTCATTTACCGCATCGGAATTAGCCTCAACGTCGAACATGACGTAGTGACCTTTTCGATTCTTTTTAATTCGGTATGCAAGGGACTTCAGGCCCCAATGCTCACGCTTGAGGACCTTGCCCCCATTCTCTTCGATAAGCGTGGCATAGGTGTCTGCCAAGCCTTCTACTTGAGCAGGAGACATGTCCTGCCTAACAATGAATACGTTCTCGTAATAACCCATAACCGGTTCATACCCGCGTATGGTTGGAAAAAAACTGACACACGGCCACGCGAAACACCGCGGGACCGAACGGCCAGCGAAGAAGGCGCTGTTATACAGATGCCGCGGATCAAATCAACCCGCTTATTACATATATGTCGTTTTTGAGCTATTCATCGCGACGATTTGCCGGTGAGGCCTTGGCCGACAAACCGCGAACAGCTAAGTAATACGGTAACAAAAATTCCAAATGTTAGTCCATGTGATGCCATATTTTTGCGAAAAGTCATCATAACGTGTTTTTTATAAGAAACTTATTGGAGTCCCATGCATAAAACCCGCTACATCCTTTTCTCCAAACTTGTGGCATTAGCTGGATTTATGATTTTAGCTGATACAGCGAATGCCGCTAATCCAAAATCTTTGGGTCGCTTTCGAGATTGGGAGGCATATTCTGCAGAAGAAAGAGGCAGCAAAATTTGCTACGCGTTAACGGCACCAAAAGAATCTCAAGGCAATTACTCCAGGCGCGATCCTGTTTTTTTGATGGTCACGCGCCGACCGGCTGATAATGTTTACGATGAAGTAAGCGCAATTACCGGTTATACCTATCAGAAAAATAGCAATCCCACCCTATCGATTGGCTCTAATCGGTTTGTGGCAGACGCTGTAGGCGATGTTGCCTGGCCCAAAATTCAAGATGGGCAAAAGCTCATCTCTAGAATGACGGCCGGCAAGACCCTAGAGCTAAAGGGAACTTCATCACGCGGCACATTAACCAAGGACACTTTCTCTCTCCGCGGATTTACCGCCGCTCTTAATGCGGTAGCTAACGCATGTCCGAAACGCTAACCGATCTAGTTGGGCTCGACAGAGAGTCCCTCGCTAATTTGTTGGAACCGCATGGCCTAAAAGGGTACCGGATCGGACAAATTTGGCAGCAAATATATCGTTTAGGCGCCCTAAATTTTGACTCGATGACAACAATTGCCAAATCTGCAAGGCAGGGTTTAGCGGAAAAGTTTTTTGTTGGACGGCTCGAAATTGAAAGCTCTCAGACTTCAAAAGACGGCACCCGAAAATGGTTATTCAGACTACATGACGGTTCTCTCGTAGAGACGGTATTCATACCTGAAACTGATCGAGGCACGCTCTGTGTTTCGTCTCAGGTTGGTTGCACTTTGAATTGCCAGTTCTGTCACACTGGAACCCAGAGGTTGGTACGAAACCTCTCCTCACAAGAAATACTTGCGCAAATTCTGACCGCTAAGGATGAACTTGAAGACTGGCCAGCTCCTCGGCCAGATAGAAAACTAACAAATATCGTGCTCATGGGCATGGGCGAGCCACTCTATAATTTTGATAACGTTAAGCAAGCAATGCTAATCGCTTTAGACCCTGAAGGACTTGGGTTTTCGAGGAGGCGGATCACACTCTCTACAGCCGGAGTGGTGCCAATGATTGTGCGCGCTGGCGAAGAAATAGGAGTAAATTTAGCTATCTCGTTGCATGCAACCAATGATGACATTCGAGATAAAATAGTCCCAATTAATAAAAAATATCCCCTTACAGAGCTTCTAAATGCCTGCCGAGCCTACCCAACATTGAATAATGCGCGTCGAATAACTTTTGAGTACGTGATGCTTAAGGACGTTAATGACAAAGATGAGCACGCTTATGCTCTAGCAGATATGCTGAAAGACATTCCCGCGAAGATAAACCTTATTCCTTTTAACCCGTGGCCGGGCGCGGTTTTTGAACGATCGACAAAGGACCGCATCCATCGTTTTGCTGGGATTTTGATGAACGCAGGCTACCCAAGCCCTGTTAGAACTCCAAGGGGTGAAGATATTCTAGCGGCATGTGGGCAACTAAAATCCGCGACAGAAAAAGTTCGTCGTGCTCGCCCCGGGGTTTCTGCTGCTTAACACCAGACAACCGCAAAGCCATTCGTACACACTTAAGTTTAAAAAATTTTGGTTTTCTTTGAGTTCGGCGAAGCAACAAAATCAATGAATACTGACTGTACGTTGCAGTTCAAGATATCCGTAGTAGATTTTGATAATTAACTGCAACAAGAGCTGACTCAAATGTCTTTCAATGCCGAATCCGCAATGCGCGTAAACCCGCCTGCACCCGCTCAATCTTGGAAGGGGTTCCCAAAATACAATTTTGTAGGAGGGCACAATGATTCTGCCAGCATACCAGCTAAGGAACTTGCAGTCTCGGTAACATCGATTCTTAACCGTGAGGGAAGTGACCTCGCTACATATGGTCTCCAAAGTGGACCACAAGGCTACACGCCATTCCGAGAGGCTATTGCTTCAATGCTCAACAGACGAGCAGGCATGCGCGAGGACGCAAACTCCATACTGGTGACATCAGGCTCGTTACAAGCTCTTTCGCTAATCTTTGACTTATTCCTCGACCCTGGTGATGTAGTCCTGCTCGAAAAAGCTTGTTACGGAGGTACCCTCTCGCGCCTGAGAACTCGGTCGGTTGAATATGTTGGAGTTGAACTTGACCAGGAAGGCATGCGAGCAGATTCCCTCGACCAAGCCATCCGTCAGGTCAAAGCCAAGGGCAAGCGCCCCAAAATGATCTACACAATCCCAACAGTTCAAAACCCAACAGGACGCGTGATGTCTGAGGCGCGTCGGCATCAAATCATAGCAGTTGCAAAAGAACATGATCTGCCGATTTTCGAGGACGATTGTTATGCCGATTTAATTTTCGCTGGGGGCCGCCCTCCAGCCATTCGTGCGCTGGATGATGATGGGCGCGTCGTCTATTGCGGATCTTTTTCTAAATCAATCGGACCGGCTATACGGGTTGGCTTTATTGCTGCTGACTGGCCTATTCTTTCAAGGCTTCTAGCACTGAAAACTGATGGTGGAACTGGAGCCATTGAACAGATGGCTCTTTCTGAATACCTGGGTGAAAAATTTGATGCCCATGTTGATAGTTTGAACAAAACTTTAAAAACCAAAGCTGAGGCAATGGCTGATGCCATCGATGAACATTTTGGTGCTTCTGCTGAATTTGAGAGGCCCAAAAGCGGTATTTTTCTCTGGTTAAAACTCCCTGATGCAGTTGATACCTCTCGTCTCTACCAAGTGGCTAGCAGTGAAGGGGTGGCAATCAACCCTGGGGCGGACTGGTCCACGGAGGAAACCTACGGCAAAAAACGCCTCCGGCTTTGCTTCGCCAATCCATCAGTGGAGAATATCAGACAGGGCATTTCAAAACTTGCGGACATTTGCCACCGCGAATTTGGGATTCCACACCACAGCTCTAACACGCAACGTCAGTGAACGTCATGCAACAGAAGCGATTTGACCTCATAGTAGCGGGTTCCGGGGCAGCTGGGCTTTCAGCAGCCGTTACAGCAGCCGAAGCCGGTGCTCGCGTAGCTCTCTTAGAACGGGCGCCCAAAGACGAGAGGGGAGGAAATACTCGGTATACCGAATCATTTTGGCGCATGAAGTCCAAAGACGAAGTAGCTGATGATTTTTCCCAACGCCTTGCCGAAAACGCAGGAGGCTGGCTTGATCCCGAAGTAACGAAAGATTGGACAAGAGACAGGGATGACTGGCCAACTATTTTGAAAGCACACCCAGCCCTTGGCCCAGACTTGATCCAAACTTGGGGAGAATATGCAGGCCCAACACTGCGCTGGTTAGAAAGTCAGGGGGTTAAATTTGACTTCCTTCCAAATTATTTCATCACAGTATCCACAACTCGTATGTCACCAGTTGGTGGTGGCCGTGCGATCGTGGAAGCACTTGCAACGCGCGCGGAAGAATTGAAAGACCGCATTTCTTATATGTATGAAACTGCAGCTGAACTGTTGATCCAGGATGAAAAGGGCCACATCCAGGGTCTTATTGCAAAGAATTCAAGCGGAAAAATCAGCCTAGAAGCTCCAAGTGTAATACTTGCAACCGGCGGCTTTCAAGGTAATGCAGAGATGATGGCACGATACTGTGGACCTGCGGCCCAGTGGACCCGTCCAATAGCTCGAGGTGGGTATTATAACCGCGGTGAAGGAGTAGCGATGGGGCTTCAGGCTGGCGCAGCGCCAGCGGGAGATTTTGGTAGCTTCCACGCTCAGCCAGTTGATCCGCGTTCAGGAGAAGCCGAGCCGGTGGTTTTAACATACAGCTACGGGGTCCTTTTAAACAGGGAAGGCAAGCGCTTCACCAATGAAGCACCCGCAACAGTAGATGCTACATACGAGGCCACATCTCGGGATATTTTACAGCAAAGTCAAGGGGTTGCGTGGGCAATAGTCGATGGCCAAATAGATGATGTACCAAATTGGCGGAAGGCGGTGCGCTCAGATCAACCAGAAATAGTTGCGGATACATTAGACGAACTTCTAGCTCAAATTGACATCGACGCGATCGAGGCCAAACGCACTATCTCAGCTTTCAATAACGCATGCCCTGATCCAACGGGGTTCGATCCAATTAGAATAGACAACCTAGCTATCACAGAACTTTCGCCACCAAAAACCCATTGGTCCCGGCAGATTAAAAAGCCACCCTTTCGGGCTTGGCCAGTTGTATGCGCCACTTGCTTCACCTTCGGAGGTCTGAAAATCGATTCATCAGCTCGGGTGGTTGATCATAATGGTAGCCCAATTCCAGGGCTTTATGCTGCTGGTGAAACCGCTGGGATGTATTATAGAACCTATACAGGTTCCACCTCTGTAATGAGAGGTTGCGTCTTTGGAAGAATCGCTGGAGCACACGCAGCCCGTTCAGCTAACCAGGGGGTGGCATGACCAAGCGCATAAACGGTCTCCATGAGATAATTAATAACTACGACGCGCTTCTAGTAGATCTCTGGGGTTGCGTGCACAACGGCGTCCAAGCATATCCTCAAGCTATTGATGCACTAAAAAATGCTAAAAAAGAGGGTGCGCAGATCTGCCTTCTCTCTAATGGGCCACGCCGCGTCTCCACTATTCTTTCACGGCTGGACGAAATGGGAGTACCGCGCGACGCCTATGACCATGCAGTAACTTCGGGCGAAGCCACTTGGTACGCACTCGCCAATCCGACAGATGCCTGGCATCAAGCACTCGGGAAAAAATGCTACCACCTTGGACCAGAGCGCGACAATTCTGTACGTGAAGATGCGGGACTTGAGATTGTAAGTCGACTGGAAGATGCAGATTTCATTGTAAATACAGGGGCTTATGAAAACGCGGACCCTCTTGAAATGTATGAAGATACGCTTCAAAGCGCAGCAAAAATGAAGCTGCCAATGGTTTGTGCAAACCCTGATTTAGTAGTTCATGTTGGTGATTTTTTATCCATTTGCGCCGGTCTCATTGCCGAGCGTTATACGGCGCTTGGTGGGAATGTTGCATATCATGGAAAACCGTTTCCCAGTGTCTATAAAATGTGCTTTCAACTTTTAGAAATTTCAAACCCTGCGAGGGTGCTTGGAATTGGCGATGCTATTCGTACCGACGTTGCCGGTGCTAAGGGTGTGGGAGCTGACGCACTCTTCTTAGCAGGTGGCATCTACAGAGAGAATTTTGGAACCGATGACCCTACACCAACAGCTGTTAAAGCTGCGGCAGCCGAGGAAGGAAACCCAATGCCCGACTATTTGCTTCCACAGCTTGTTTGGTAGCTACAAGTCATGTCCCAATCAGAAATGACTCTTGGCCGAATTGCTACAACAGTTCTTCTGCCCTTTGGCTGCGGATATTTCCTCTCCTACCTCTTCAGGGCTGTGAATGCTGTGGTTGCGCCAGATCTGATCGCGGATGTAGGCATTTCGACTGAAGGGCTTGGTCTTCTGACAGCGGCATATCTGATTGCTTTTGCCGCTTTCCAAGCGCCGCTGGGAGTCTTGCTCGACCGTTTTGGGCCAAGACGCGTTCAAGGCTCCTTGCTAATAGTCGCTGCAGGAGGTGCTGCTCTATTTGGCGCCGCCACTAATGAAACTGTTTTGATTATTGCCCGCGCCCTTATAGGACTGGGCTTTGCTGGTGGCCTGATGGCAAGCTTCAAGGCGGTTGCATTATTCGCTCCACCAGGCCGCATACCACTTTTAAATTCCTGGGTAATGGCGTTTGGTGGTGTTGGCGTGTTGGTAGCTTCTTATCCTGCACATGCAACCGCAGAAATACTTGGTTGGCGTGGTCTTTTTTTTCTGCTCGCTGCCCTAACAACTGCAGTTGCGTGTTTCATCATTTTTGCAGCCCCAAGACGGGGTGAGCCAGAGACAGGAACCAGTCTAGCCAACCAGCTTTTAGGTCTCAAAAAAGTATACAGTTCATTGGAGTTTTGGAGAATTGCTCCCTATGTGATGACCACCGCTGGTGCACACATAGCCATTCAAACACTATGGGCTGCCCCCTGGCTTTCTGACGTAGCTAACCTGAGCCGCGGTGAAGTGGCAGGTGTGCTGACTGGTATGGCAGGAGCATTTCTTGTAGGCATCCTCGCTGGTGGTGCCGCTGCAGACTTAGTATCCCGCACCCTTGGAAAAGGTCCTCTCTTCGTTATGCATATTGCGATCGGGCTTTTCATAATATCACAAGCTTTGATTGTCTTAGGCTTTGTCGAATGGAAATGGTCTATTTGGCTTATATTTGGACTCACCGGTCAGCTAGGTGTGCTTGCCTACGCCCATCTTGCTGATCATTTTGGTCCGGAGCTTGCCGGCAGGTCTAATACGGCGCTTAATCTTCTCCTGTTTGGTACTGCAGCTGCTTTCCAATTCGGAATTGGTGCTGCGTTAGAACACTGGCCTATGGTCGAACAACAGCGTCCTGCCGAAGCCTATTCAGTAGTTTTTGGAAGCATCTTAGCTATTCAAATTGTTACTGGGATCTGGTGTTGGGCTTCAACCGCCATGCAATCTCGGCCTCTAAATAGCAGTAGTTAATAAAATTTAGCTCGCGCTTACCAACTAAGACCCAAAAGTCTACAAATCTATTTTGGATTCAAAAGGATAGCGCGGGCCTTATTTGGTGAAACTAATCTCGTCGACAACCTAAAAACAAATTTTAAAATTCTCAACTTAAGCTTGCTGTTGAAGAGAAGAGCGCATAATTCTCCCTATCATGACAGACCCTATTCACATCGTTGGTGGAGGACTTGCTGGCTCAGAGGCAGCCTGGGCATGCGCAAAAGCAGGCGTGCCTGTTATTCTCCATGAAATGCGTCCTAAACAAAAAACGCCAGCTCACCAAACAGAGGGATTGGCGGAACTTGTTTGCTCGAATTCCTTTCGTTCAGACGACTCGGAGGCCAATGCTGTAGGGCTGCTTCATTGGGAATTAAGAGCTGCCGGTTCGTTGGTAATGTCGTCCGCTAAACCAGCAATGGTGCCAGCAGGGGATGCACTCGCAGTAGACAGAGAAATATTTTCGAAAGCAGTGACAGCCGCTCTCGAAGCAGAACCACTCGTCGAGATAAGAAGAGAAGAAGTTAAGGAGCTATCCCCTGAAGACTGGACGAGCGTTATAGTTGCAACAGGCCCGTTGACCAGTGATAGCCTTGCTAGTGCCATTAGAACCGAAACCGGATCCGAATCACTTGCGTTCTTCGACGCAATCGCGCCGATCGTTTATGCTGATAGCATCGATATGACGAGAGCTTGGCGTCAATCACGCTACGATAAATTGGGGCCAGGCGGTACTGGTAAAGACTATATAAATTGTCCAATGACGCATGATCAATATTGTGCATTCGTCCAATCCCTAATCACTGGAGACAAAACAGAATTCCGAGATTGGGAAAAGGAAACGCCTTATTTTGAGGGCTGCCTTCCGATCGAAGTTATGGCGGAACGCGGTATCGAAACCCTGCGCTTTGGCCCTATGAAACCTGTAGGTCTTACTAACCCTCACAACCCTGAAAAGCCCTATGCAGTAGTTCAACTTCGGCAGGATAATATTTCAGGAACCTTATTCAATATGGTTGGCTTTCAAACAAAATTAAAGCACGGGGCACAAGCCGAAATTTTTCGAAAAATACCTGGGCTTGAACGTGCTGAATTTGCCAGGCTTGGTGGTATCCATAGAAACACTTTCATAAATGGGCCACACCTACTGGACAGCCAACTCCGCCTCAAATCACGACCTGCAATCCGCTTCGCCGGCCAAGTTGCGGGCGTCGAAGGCTATGTCGAAAGCGCAGGCCTTGGCCTAGTCGCCGGTTTCCTTGCTGCAGCCGAACGCCTAGGCCGTCCAGCGTCCCCCCCGCCAATAACCACAGCGCTAGGTTCGCTGGTAGCTCATGTTACAGGTCATTCCGCTGGACAAGAGGAGCGCCCAAGTGATTTTCAGCCGATGAACATCAATTTTGGAATTCTACCGCCCTTGACTGGGCGCGCGCCTAAGGGCCGGCGAGGACGTATCGAAAGGCGAAAGATGATGACAGAAAGAGCTAAAGTTGATCTTCAGACTTGGCTAGCCGGTACTGATGCCGCGGCAGCTGAGTAATAGCTACGCTGGTGCCTTTTTATAATAATGCCAAAGTAGAAGCGCGGCCGAACCGCGCCAAGGCCTCCAGCGCTCCGCAATATCCATAGCTTGTTCTATTGTTGGCCTAGCATCCAATCCCTTCACCCAGCCAATGGCGTTCATTAAGGCGAGATCAGCTGCAGGCCATACATCTGGTCGTCCCAGGGAAAGCAACAAATATACCTCGGCCGTCCAGCGACCTATACCGCGCAATTCTATGAGTTGGGCGATAGCTTCCTCATCGGACATATACTCCAAAGCTGCAAAATCTATTTTTCCAGACAGTTCTGCATCTGCAAGACCCAGCGCATATTCAGATTTGCGTTGGCTCAAGCCAAGTTCTCTGCAACCAGCCACACCTAATCTTTTGAAATTTTTAGCTGTTAATGGTTGACCTACTTTATCCTCAACTCGCCCGTAAATTGAAGCAGCCGCCTTCACAGAAACCTGTTGGGCAATGATTCCACGAAGAAACATCGCAAATCCACGGGGACGCAGAGCAATATCTGGAGGTCCCACTTCAGCAAGAACCCTATTCATGTCAGGGTCTACCCTAGCAACCTCAATAATTCCTCGCTGCAGCTCAATAGCAGCGTTTTCATGCGACATTACTTGAGGTGGAACTATCATCTTTGCGCAGGATCACCGCGCAATGCCCATACTGTCCAGACAATTGAGAGAAAAAGAAGTAGACCCATTACTTGGTGACTTGCAGCGAGCGGTATCCAGACGACCGATACTAAAGTTGCGACACCGAGAGCCACCTGGCATGCAACGGCTAAAGCCATGAGTGCTGCAGGAACCCGAGCTCCTGGAGCCTCTTCTCGTACCCTCAACCATAAATAGAGGGTCGCGACTGCAGCCAGAATTGCAGCCCAACGATGGATAAATTGTATGGTGCCACGGTTTTCAATTGGATTTAGCCACCAAGGGTCAAGAGACCAGATATCCTCTGCCAGAAATTGACCGTTCATCAATGGAAAGTCGGTGTAAACCATACCTGCATTGGTGCCAGCAACGAAAGCTCCAAATACTATGACAAAACCAACGCAGCAGAGCACAGCTTGAGCCAAGGTGACCAAGCTTCTCGGGCCCGGTGAAGGCCGGTTGCTCAAAACTCCAAGAGCAGTCCAAATAAGAAGCCCTGCAATTAAGAAAGCCATTGAGAGATGAACCGCTAACCGGTAGTGACTAACATCTGGCCGGTCGACAAGCCCCGATCTGACCATCCACCAACCAATGAGTCCCTGCAGACCGCCCAAAGCCAATAGAATTAAGAGTCGGCGTGACAAAGGTGGTTTTACCCAACCTCTTAACCAAAACACGAGAAGAGGCACTGCAAATATTGCACCAATTAGACGGCCCCAAACTCGATGGATAAACTCCCACCAAAAAATTTCTTTAAACTCTGATAAGGACATACCGCTGTTAATTTTTTGGTATTCGGGTGTTTGACGATATAGATCAAAGACCCGAAGCCATTCCGTATCTGTCCACGGTGGGAACAGACCAATCAGAGGCCTCCACTCGACCATGGAGAGGCCAGATTCCGTTAGACGCGTTACGCCGCCAATAACCGTCATAGCTCCTACAAATCCAGCAACAACTAAGAGCCAATAACCAATCCAGTGGCGTGCCTGAGGTGATAAATTCGGATAACTTGTCATGGTTCACATCTAGACCCATCAACTAGGATCGCCGACGCGCCCGGTCGCCGCAGGGGTGCGGTAGACGACCTAAGTACTGATTATGGACGAATTGAAATTATGTCCCTGGTGAGAGCTAAGGGTTTAATAGAGAAAGCGATGGCCCCAAGGCATAGAAGAAGCATACACTCTAATGCATAACTCGCATTAGAGGAGCTCTCACCATGCGCATTGCAAAAGTGGAAGCAACGTGGCTAAGCGCACCAATTCCAAGGGAACGCCAGCACGTTTCAGACTTTGGCCGAATGACATCCTTCGACACGACGTTGGTACGCCTGGAAACCGAAGAGGGAATTGTAGGCTATGGCGAAGCGAAAGCAGCTGTCGGTAGTCAGGCCAATTGTGCAGCTCTTGTAAATCTGATCGAGAAAGAATTAGGACCCCTCATAATAGGAGAGGACGCTCGTCAAATTTCTCGGATCTGGGACATTTGTTATAACGGATCACGCGCTCACTATGCGCTAGATAGAGGGCACGCTTTTCCAATAATGGGCCGCCGAGGGATAACAATAGCGGCACTCGGAGGGATCGACATCGCCCTTTGGGATATTTTAGGCAAAGCCTTACAAACTCCCATACACCAATTACTTGGAGGAAAACGTAAAAACCGTTTCCCTGCCTATGCCTCCGGCGGTTGGAAGCCTGTTGATGGAATTGGCAAAGAGTTACAGAGCTTCATTGAACGAGGAAATTTCCAGGCGGTTAAAATGCGCGTTGGATCACAAGACAATACGGTTGCTAATTCAATTGAGCGTGTTCTGGCAGCCAGGGACGCCCTAGGTCCAAATATTGATATCATGGTTGATGCCCACGGCACGTGGAATGTGGCCGAAGCAAAGCGCTTCGCAAGAGGGGTCCGTGACTGCGCTATCGCATGGTTTGAAGAACCTGTTACAGGCGACGACAAACGCGGCATGTCGGAGGTGCGCGCCACTACAGATATCCCCATAGCAGCTGGAGAGAGTGAGTTCACTCGTTTTGATTTCCGCGATTTAGTAGAAGCTCGTGCAGCAGATATCCTGCAGCCTGACTTAGCGATTGCAGGTGGTATCACTGAGGCAGTTCGAATTGGTGCGCTAGCAGCCGCCTGGAATCTGGGCTTTGCTCCACATTTGTGGACTGGAGCGCTAGGCTTTTCAGCTGGATTGCATGTCCTTTCTGCCTCTACATCAGGATGGATTGTTGAGTATAGCCTTGGTCACAATCCACTGCTTCATGATCTTGTTGTTGAGGACTTCCCCGTTGTAGATGGCGAAGTCGAAATCCCGGACCGGCCAGGTCTTGGGGTTACAATTAATGAAGATTTTGTTGAAGAAACCAAACAGCCAAAATAGGCGACTTGCTTCATTAGTTGTGACAGGTAGAGTGCCCAGAGAATAATTTCTGACGAAGATGTGAGTTGCTATGTACATAAATGGTGAATGGCGAAATGCCCTTTCCAAAAAATCATTCGAGAGCATTAACCCGGCTACTGGAGAAGTAATCGATACTGTTCCGGACGGTAATGCAGAAGATGCAACACTAGCAATTGACGCAGCGAACAACGCCTTCCCAAGCTGGGCAGGAAAAACTGCATATGAGCGTTCGGCCATTCTCTACAAAGCGTGGCAGCTCATGATTCAACGCAAGGGTGAACTTGCACGTTTAATGACGATCGAACAGGGCAAGCCACTCCGTGCTGCTGCCAATGAAACACAGTATGCTGCTGATTTCTTACTTTGGTACGCAGAAGAAGCTAAGCGTGTTTATGGGGAAACAATTCCATCAGCACGTGGTGATCAACGCTTTATAATTTCAAAAGCCCCAGTAGGTGTCGTCGCAGCAATTACACCTTGGAATTATCCAATTTCTATGCTGACCAGGAAATTAGGTCCAGCTCTAGCGGCAGGTTGCACGGTAGTTTTAAAACCAGCTGAAGCTACGCCTCTCTGCGCAATTGCAGTCTACAAAATACTCGAGGAAGCTGGTGTACCTCCTGGCGTAATTAATTTAGTCACAGCGAAAGATCCTAAACCAATTGGCGATGTATTCACCAGCGATCCACGCATTGCAAAGATTACTTTTACTGGTTCTACCGCAGTTGGACGGACATTGGCCAAAGAAGCGGGACATAACCTCAAGCGAATCAGTATGGAACTTGGGGGTCATGCTCCTTTTATTGTATGGGAGGATGCTGATCCCACTCACGCGGCAAAGGGCGCCAGTCTCGTAAAGTTCTTGAATACCGGACAAGCCTGCATCAGCCCAAACCGCATGTTTGTCCATGAAAACCAGGCGGAAGCTTATGTTGCGGAATTAACTAGTCGCGTCGAACGCCTTCGTGCTGGCAATGGACTCGATGATGGCATCGGAATTGGGCCACTGGTGAATGAAGCTGCCGTGGCCAAAGTAGAAAGACAGGTAGAAGACGCTCGGTCGAAAGGTGCAAAAGTAATGTGCGGCGGGCATCGACTGATGGAATCTGGTCTTGACAAAGGGCATTTTTACGCTGCAACGGTTTTGACTGATGTCACTCCTGACATGCTCATCTACAGAGAAGAAACCTTTGGGCCTGTCGCTGCGGTAGTACCATTCAGGGATGGCGATGATGTATTGGCGATGGCTAACGACACACCTTATGGGCTCGCAGCCTACGTCTATACCAACGATATAGCCAAGGCGATGCGAACAGTTGAAGGGCTTAACTTTGCCATTATCGGGGTCAATGACATCAACCCAACCTCGGCAGCGGCTCCCTTTGGTGGAATGAAGTCGTCAGGCTTAGGACGCGAGGGAGGACATGAGGGAATTGAAGAATATTTGGAATCTAAGACAGCAGGTTTCTCTATTTAGACTACCTGGCGCCTCCAGATAAGCAATTTCCAAGGCTGGCCTTAAGTGAGGCCGTTCTCCTATCTAAAATTTTTTAGGATGTTTGAAACTTACCTAATATGAATGACAGGTGACGAACTTAGGCAGAGGCAGCTCGTGCCTTAGCTTCCCGGCGCAATGCTGAAAGGGCACCGCCCCGCATCACCTTTCCTGGAAGGTCATGGCCAACTACATCTTCTGCAAGGCGGGCACACTCAATCAAAGCTTCCAGATCGATACCGGTATCGATACCCATTTCCTCGCACATAAAAACCATGTCCTCAGTACAGACATTACCAGCTGCACCCTTGTGGCCAGCAAAGGGACATCCACCAAGACCACCAACAGAGCTGTCAAATAAGTCGACGCCCATCTCTAAGCCCGAATATACGTTGGCGAGACCACAACCTCGCGTGTCGTGTAGGTGCAAACAAATTCGCTTATCCGGCCAGCGGTTCCTTACGGCGCCAACAACCTGCTTCACTGAATGTGGTGTTGCCCACCCAACCGTATCGGCAAGGCTAATTATTCTGATATCTACACCCTCACCCTCAGCAATGGCTAGTAGTTCTTCAAGACGCTCTACGACACGACTTGGCGCAATATCTCCTTCAAAATTACAACCCCAAGCGGTCATTATGGATGCGCGTGTAACTGGGATTCCATGCTGCTGATACATAGCGATCTGGTTGCGTTGAACCTCAACATTTTCCTTGAAACCGCGGTTTGTGTTCATTCCCATAAAGGTTTCTGAGGTTGTTGTGGAAATAGATCCAAACATATTCAAGCCATCTGCCTGAATAGCTCTTTGTAGACCCTTCTCATTTAGCCAGAGAACGTGATGGGCCACCCCTTCTTTTCGCTTGAACCCAGCAACTACTTCATCTGCATCAGCCCATCCGGGAACCCTTTTTGGATTCACGAAAGACGCAACTTGGATCTTCTTCAGTCCAGAGTCAGTTAAAGCATCGATCAACTCAATTTTACGAGCTGTTGCTATAGGGCCAGGCTCAATCTGAAAACCTTCTCTTGGACCTTCCTCTTGAATATCCACGTGCTTTGGCAGATCGCTCATGCCCTTACTCCCGGCTGAAATACTTTATCTAAAAGCGTAGATTATTAATTTCGATTTCGGAATAGAAGATGATCGAAGAAATTGCTCAACCTTCTTAGTTTGACTGGTATTCCAGCCCCGAGCACGTCCCGATAAATCAATCAAAAAACCTAAGGGGTTTTCTCTATAAACATGCTTACGAGATACTTGAGCAAATAATAAGTTTTTATTGGAGGAACTTCATCTAAGAAGTTCTTTCGCTACCTAGACCATGCCTTAAGTTAAACTCGATGGCAGAACACTCAGAAAATACTAGTGCGAAGACCTGCGAACTGCCTCTAGCTTTCCTTGCGCAACGCCAAGTCGTCTCTCAGCATCGGCGCGGTCATTATCAGAAGCTGCGTTCGCTAAATCGCTTTCTGCGGATCGCAGATCAGCCTCGGCGTCACCAACATTAATCTCGGATACTCGAACAGCTGATTCCGCTAGGACTGTACATCGCTCCCGCGTAACCTCAGCAAAGCCACCAGCAACAAAGATACGATCACTGACCTCCCGGCCGTCATATATCTCTATCACGCCTGGACGCACACTCGCTATCAGAGGTGCATGACCAGGCAGAACACCAAAATCACCTTCACCTCCAGGAACGACGACCATATCTACTGGCATCGATACCACAAGGCGTTCTGGCGATACTAACTCAAACGCGACTTTATTATCGGCCATTTCAGCCCCCAACTGATGGCAATGAGACTACGCAGCCTCTGCTGCCATCTTCTGCGCCTTTTCAACAGCTTCTTCGATGGCACCAACCATGTAGAAAGCTGATTCTGGTAAGTCATCATACTCACCATCGCAGATAGCTTTAAAGCCCTTAATGGTATCTTCTATGTTGACAAATTTTCCTGGGCTGCCGGTGAAAACTTCCGCAACGTGGAAAGGCTGGGACAGGAAGCGCTGAAGCTTGCGGGCTCTAGCTACTACCAACTTATCTTCTTCAGACAGTTCATCCATGCCTAAAATTGCGATGATGTCTTGCAGCGCTTTGTACTGCTGCAAAGTTTCCTGAACTCGGCGCGCTGTTTCGTAGTGCTCATCGCCCACAACGCGACGATCTAAGATTCGGCTGGTGGAATCCAAAGGATCCACAGCAGGGTAAATACCTAGTTCTGCAATAGAGCGAGAAAGAACAGTTGTAGCATCCAAGTGCGCAAATGTTGTAGCTGGCGCAGGGTCTGTCAAATCGTCCGCAGGCACATAGACTGCTTGAACGGACGTAATCGAACCCTTGTTTGTAGATGTGATGCGTTCCTGGAGAGCACCCATGTCAGTTCCGAGCGTTGGCTGGTATCCAACGGCTGATGGAATACGCCCGAGTAGAGCGGAAACTTCAGAGCCCGCTTGTGTAAAGCGGAAAATGTTATCTACGAAAAGAAGAACGTCCTGGCCCTCTTCATCACGGAAGTATTCCGCTTGAGTAAGACCGGAGAGCGCCACGCGAGCACGAGCGCCGGGAGGCTCATTCATCTGACCATATACAAGCGCAGCTTTTGAATTGCCGCCCTCAAGATCGATAACGCCTGACTCAATCATCTCGTGATAAAGGTCGTTACCTTCACGGGTACGCTCGCCAACACCAGCAAAGACAGAGTAACCGCCGTGGCCCTTAGCGATGTTATTTATAAGTTCCATAATAAGAACCGTCTTGCCCACGCCAGCTCCGCCAAACAGGCCAATCTTGCCACCTTTCGCATATGGTGTGAGTAGATCAACAACCTTAATACCAGTGACAAGCTGCTCAGCTTCAGTTGATTGTTCAGTAAATTCAGGAGCAGACCGGTGAATAGGAAGGCGCTTAACCGAATCAACTTCGCCACGATCGTCAATCGGATCGCCAATCACATTCATGATCCGGCCAAGAACACCTGGGCCAACGGGCACTGTAATTGGTTGGCCAGTGTGCTCGGCTTCAGCGCCACGCACTAAACCCTCTGTCTCATCCATAGCAATTGTACGAACGGTGTTCTCGCCAAGATGCTGCGCGACTTCGAGCACCAGCACACGGCCACCTTCTCGCTTAACATGAAGAGCGTCCAAAATTGGAGGTATCTCGCCATCGAACTGCACGTCAACGACGGCTCCGGTGATCTGTGTAATGCGTCCAACGGCATTGTTCGCCATAGTACGAACTCCTGTCCTGCTTTTGGTTCCAGGTCTAGGGCTAACCCTAGACGGCCTCGGCGCCAGATATGATCTCTATCAGTTCTTTAGTGATCATAGCCTGACGTGTGCGGTTATAGGTTAAAGTTAATGAGTTAATCATGTCGCCAGCGTTACGTGTGGCATTATCCATCGCGGTCATGCGGCTACCATGCTCAGAAGCTGCATTTTCCAGCAGAGCCCTAAAAATTTGCACCGAAATATTTCTCGGTAACAACTCTGCTAAAATAGCTTCTTCTGACGGCTCGTATTCGTAAACCGCCCCACCTAAGTCTTCCTGCTCAGCTCCATCTTCCTGCGCTGATGCCTCTGCAGGAACAAGTTGCTGCGAAGTCACGATATTCGAAATAGCAGACTGAAAACGGGCATAAACAATAGTGCAAACATCGAACTCGTTATCGCTGAACATTGAACGCACTTTTTCACCGATTTCATCGGCTTCCGAAAATGCAACTGCTCGACGTCCCACACCCTCGATTGTATGAACAATTTTAGATCCATACTGACGCCGAAGTTGGTCTCGACCTTTCCTGCCAACGCAGAGGATTTTTACTGTCTTACCTTCGGCCTCTAACTTTTGGATTAACTGACGAGCTCGACGAACAATGTTGACATTAAAACCACCACAAAGGCCTCGGTCAGCGGTAGCAACAACGATTAAGTGAGTCTGATCCGAGCCAGTTCCAGCAATTAGTGCCGGAGCTCCGGGAGAGCCCTTCACGCTTCCACCAAGAGACGAAAGCATTCTTTCCATGCGCTCCGCAAACGGACGGGCAGCTTCCGCCTGCTCTTGGGCACGACGAAGTTTGGCTGCCGCAACCATCTTCATGGCTGAGGTAATCTTCCTCGTTGCCTGAACGCTTGCGATACGCCCGCGTAGATCTTTAAGGCTAGCCATGCGCGTTAGCTTCCCGCGTCAAACTAGGTTCGCTTAAAAGGACCTGATGTCCCTAAAAGCCTCGATCAAGCAAAATTCTTAACGAATTCGCCCAAAAATTCGCTCAACTTGGATTTATTGTCGTCCGACAACTGACCCGTTGAATTCACGTCCTCCATCAGACTTGCCAGCTTATCTCTGGCAGCGGAGAGCATTGCTGTTTCAAACCTTGTCACATCGCGGACTGCTACTTGATCAAGGAAACCGTTAACCCCAGCAAAAATGGATACGACCTGTTCAGCAACTGAAAGAGGTGTGTATTGGGGCTGCTTCAGGATCTCTGTTAACCGCGATCCACGAGCCAACAGTCTTTGTGTTGCTGCATCTAAGTCGGACGCAAACTGACTAAAGGCTTCCATCTCTCTGTATTGAGCTAACTCAAGTTTAATTGAACCGGCCACAGACTTCATTGCTTTAGTCTGAGCAGCTGAACCTACACGGCTAACAGATAGGCCAACGTTAATTGCAGGCCTGATACCCTTGTAGAAAAGATTTGTCTCAAGGAAGATCTGCCCATCGGTAATTGAAATAACGTTCGTTGGGATAAATGCCGATACGTCGTTACCTTGTGTTTCAATCACTGGTAGAGCCGTAAGAGACCCACCGCCATTGGCATCCGACATCTTAGCGGCGCGCTCAAGTAAGCGGCTGTGGAGATAGAAAACGTCACCAGGATATGCTTCACGACCTGGTGGGCGCCTTAACAGCAGGGACATCTGTCGATAAGCTGTAGCTTGCTTTGAAAGATCATCATAAATGATTAAGGCATGCATTCCATTGTCACGGAACCATTCGCCCATGGCGCAACCAGCATAAGGGGCTAGAAACTGCATAGGTGCAGGCTCAGATGCCGATGCTGCCACCACAATAGTGTATTCCATTGCTCCGTATTCTTCCAAGGTCTTGACGACCTGAGCAACGGACGAGCGCTTCTGTCCAACCGCTACGTAAATACAATAAAGTTTGCGCTTTTCGTCATCGCCAGAATTTACAGTTTTCTGGTTGATGATCGCGTCGATCGCAACCGCTGTTTTTCCAGTTTGACGGTCTCCGATGATAAGCTCGCGCTGGCCACGGCCAATAGGAACCAGAGCGTCGAGAGCTTTAATTCCAGTCTGCATTGGCTCATCGACAGATTGGCGCGGAATAATTCCAGGGGCCTTGACCTCAGCTAACCGCCGCTCGGCTCCTTCAATTGGACCCTTGCCATCAATTGGGTTGCCAAGACCATCTACGACGCGGCCTAACAGGCCTTTTCCAACAGGAACGTCAACGATATCGCCGGTACGCTTAACGGTAGCGCCTTCTTGGATATTTCTATCATCACCGAAGATAACAACACCGACATTATCGGTCTCTAAGTTCAGCGCCATACCTTTGGTGCCGTCCTCAAATTCAACCATCTCGCCCGCTTGAACCTGGTCAAGGCCATAAACTCGAGCGACGCCGTCGCCGACAGAGAGAACCTGTCCAACTTCAGCAACGTTTGCCTCGGTCCCAAAGTTCGCAATTTCGTTCTTTAGGATTGCGGAAATTTCGGCAGCCCGAATATCCATCAAGCAGCTCCCTTCATGGAATTCTCAAGACGCTGCAGCTTTGAGCTGAGCGAACTGTCATACATACGACTACCGACCCGAACAATAAGTCCGCCCAGCAGTTTAGGATCAACGTGGGTTTCGACCTGGGCTTGTGCGCCAACAGTTCTTTTCACCGCGTCTGTTAGTTTTGCGAGCTGCTCATCTGTCAGCTCTCTCGCAGATGTGACGTGCGCTGTAACCTCGCCACGTCGCTCTGCTAAAATTTCTAGAAAAGCACCGATGATCCCATCAAGGGCAAAGAGCCGACGGTTCTTTGCTACTAATGCCAGAAAATTGCTGGACAGCGAATGCGCTCCGGCCTTAGCAGCGATAGCCTGAAGAGCTTTAACCTGGCTCTCACGTGCTAAATTTGGGCTCCGGACCAAGCGAACCAAATCTTCGCTTTCACCAAGAAGCGCGCGGAACGCGCGCAAGTCGTCCGCCACGGCATCAAGTGCCTTCTGTTCATCAGCCAGTTCGTAGAGCGCCGAAGCATACCGCCCCGCGATCCCGGACCTCGATCCAGCTTGGGAAGCCACCGATGGACCCCTTCCTATAAAATTTGTGTTCTTTGCCTTCTAAAGCGACTGCTAAAACACCATTACGGGAGCCGTCGAGCGTCAACGCTCAGGACGATCTCAAATTCGAAGCCTTCGCTATCACAGGCCAATCACGCGATGCAAGCTGAGTCCAACTTTTATTTGTGGTCTCTGAGTATGCTTGCTGCAATTTGCCGCAATTTATTCGCGCCTCACATAAAATTGTACGGATCAACATCAATTGTTACTCTCACACCACCTCTGGAAATTGTTTCACCTATCCAATCTCTTAGAACCGCCTGCACGTCGACATGTCGAGCGGCCATTACTAGAAGACGCCAACGCCAACGCCCCCTGAGTTGAGCAATAGGCGCAGGCGCAGGACCTAAAATTCGAACATCGTCGTAGTTGGGTGCCGACTTAGCAATTGCACGCGCCATCCTTTCAGATTCAGCTGAGTCCCTCCCAGAAATTATTATGGCTGCGAGACGTCCAAACGGAGGAAGTTTGGTATATTTTCGCGCCGTCGTCTCAGCATCGATAAACGCGTCACGATCGCCTGAAATCAAAGCCTGCATCACTGAATGGTCTGGTTGGTGCGTTTGAATAAGCGCTCGCCCAGGTCTTTCAGCTCGGCCCGCTCTACCAGACGCTTGAGTCAACAATTGAAAGGACCGCTCTCCAGCCCTTAAGTCTCCGCCCCCGAGACCAAGGTCGCCATCCACTATGCCCACTAACGTCAAATTCGGAAAATGATGGCCTTTCGCAAGAACCTGCGTACCAACTGCAATATCTATTTCCCCCTCAAGCATTGCTCGAATGAATTCTTGTATTGCTGATGGCCCCGATAGGGTGTCAGAAGAAGCGATTTCGATGCGTGCTTTTGGCCAACGATTGCGAGCTTCTTCAGCAACTCTCTCTACCCCAGGACCGGAAGCAGTAAGCTGGCCCTCAACCCCACAATCTTCACATGAGTTTGGAAATCGTTTGGAAAAGCCGCAGTGATGGCAAATTAGGCGGCCATTTAGCCTGTGCTCAACCAACCAAGCGCTGCAACTAGGACATTCAACACGCGAACCACAGGATCGACATAAGGTTAGTGGTGCATAGCCTCTACGATTTAAAAAAAGGAGGGTTTGTTCTCCAGCAGAAAGTGTTTTTTCGATGGACTCGACCATCGGTTGTGCCAACCAAAAACCGCGTTCAGGTGGTGTTGCCCTAAGATCGATTAAATCGACCTCAGGCTTTACTGCCACCCCGTGTCTAGAAGGGAGCTCTACGCGCCCATATCTGCCACGCTGGACGTTATTCAAGGTTTCAAGAGATGGGGTAGCTGACGCCAACACAACAGAGGCTTGTTCAAGCCGGCCACGAACTACGGCAATATCCCGAGCTTGATACCTGACCCCATCGTCCTGCTTGTAGGCAGCTTCGTGTTCTTCATCTATCACTATTAGACCAAGGTTTTTAAATGGTAAAAAAGTGGCCGAACGAGCGCCAACAACTACAGACGCTGACCCATCCGCTATTGCCCTCCACGCTCTGCGACGCGCTGCGCCACCCAATTCTGAGTGCCAAATGATCGGCTTAGCTCCGAATCGATCAGTAAAGCGCTTCAGCCACTGATCTGTCAGGGAAATTTCTGGAACGAGGCATAGAGTTTGTCGGCCCATTGAAAGCGCTGCAGCAATTGCTTCCATGTACACTACTGTCTTTCCTGATCCAGTAACGCCATCCAATAAATCAACAGAAAATGCAGATGCGCATACCCTCTGACGAAGAACCTCCGCAGCTGAAGCTTGGTTTGAAGATAATGCTGGCTTCTTAAAGTTTGTCATCACCTCCGCTGGGTCATCGCTAGAGACTTCATGACTGTTGAGGAGGCCTGCTTGTGCCATTGCTCTCACAACTTGTTGACCAACTCCAGCCAATCGAGCGGCCTCAACAGCTGGAAGGGGAGGCACATTAGCTAAAGTTGCCAAAATGCGCTTTCGTTGTGGCGTAAGCCTAGCATTGGCCGGATATGATTTTGCTGACTGATAAACTGTCTTTCTGGGTGGAGGAGATAAAACAGTTCTCGGCAATGACAATCGCAAAACATTTCCAGGAGGTACAACCAGATATGCCGCCGTCCAATCAATTAGTCGCCGAAGGCCTTGGGGTAACAAAGGGGCTTCGAGACGCCTCCGTATTGATTTGAGCTTTGCCAAATCAATATTTGGATCGCCAACACCATCCCAAATAACTCCAATAGCCATGCGGCCACCTAGAGGCACCTCGACAAGAGAGCCAGGAGGGAGCTCTGGCGGCGCAAGATAGGATAAAGCCGTACTAAGGGGGGCCGTAGTCAAAACAGGACGAACGACAAGGGTTTCGTCGATCAAATCGTCTACAATGCTGGCTTCAAGATCCGGCATAGGTTATTTAATAGATCCTTAAGTTGAAGCGGTTTGCAAAAAGGATGGCCCGCAATGAAGTTCTTTGTCGATACGGCAGACGTCTCTGAAATAAAAGATTTAGCAGCTACTGGACTACTGGATGGGGTAACAACCAACCCTTCATTGATAGCAAAGTCTGGTCGTAAAATCTTGGATGTCATCAGCGAAATCTGTGAACTTGTTGACGGCCCAGTGTCTGCCGAAGTTGCTGCAACTGACTTTGAAACAATGCTCAAGGAGGGACAAAAACTCTCCAAAATTGCTTCTAACGTAACGGTAAAGGTGCCGCTTACAGTTGATGGCCTCAAAACGTGCAAAGCTCTGTCCGATGACGGGATAATGGTTAATGTAACCCTATGTTTCTCGGCAAATCAGGCTCTTTTAGCTGCAAAAGCAGGAGCAAGCTTTGTATCCCCGTTTGTGGGAAGGTTAGACGATATAGGCGAAGACGGAATGTTTCTTATCGAAGATATCGTTGGCATATACGACAATTACCCATCCTTAGGGACCGAAGTGCTTGCCGCATCAATTCGCCATACGGCACATGTTCTAGCAGCCGCAAAAGCGGGGGCACATGTCGCTACAATTCCCCCAAACGTCATAAGACAATTGTATAATCACCCCCTAACTGACAAAGGCTTAGAAGCCTTCTTAGCCGACTGGGCATCAACCGGGCAGTCAATTCTTTGACATCTCAAAGTGCAGCTTCTCCCGTTTCTACTCTAAACGCAGAGGAAGTTGCTGGCTGGTTAAAAGAAAACCCTAATTTTCTCATTGAGAGACCCGATGTTCTAGCTGCATTAAATCCACCGGACAGAGGTGGTGGAAGCGTGGTCGATTTGCAGCATGCAATGGTCAAACGCCATCGTGAAGAATTAGATAAATTAAAAGCAAATTGGCGGGATTTGCTCGCTCTTTCTCGGACTAATTTGTCCAATCAAGCCTCGATCTTCGAAGCTACGCTTACAGCCATTCGGGCTGCTAGTTTTGAAGCGTTGATTGAGGCAATTACGGAACGCTATCCTGAAATCCTAGGGTACGAAGCAGTTACTCTTTGTATAGAAACAGATAGAGCAGAAAGCTCAGGTCCTCAAAACGTCCGTCAAGTGCGATTTGGCGACATAGATGCCTATCTTGGGGGCAATCTAAAACAATCTCGCTTTATTGCAGATTTAGAACCTGACCCTACCCTGTTTGGGCCGGTCTCAGGAATTATAAAATCCGCGGCGCTGGTTCGGATAGATATGGGCTCAACCGCGCCCAAAGCTCTCTTAGCAATAGGTGGTCGCGAGGTTAATACCTTTACCCCTGACGACGGCGATGATCTCCTGGTTTTTCTTGGACAGGCGCTCGGTGGAACTTTCTCTGCTTGGCTTGATTTCACACCAGATATTAGCGAATGATTTCTTCCAGATCCGATTTAAACCTCACTGGGATAGCGCCGAATCTTGCCAGAGCAATAGCCCTCTGGAGAGATTGGTTGAGAGGGCAACGTCGCCTCGCCGAGAATACAGAAAAGGCCTATCTAACTGACGTTTCTGAGTTCATGGCATTTCTTATAGAGCACCTTGGTGAAACACCAGATTTAGCAGCCATCGAGCGTTTACATATTCGCGACTATCGAGCATGGCTTGCTAGGCGCGCTGCAAAGGGAATTTCTGCTTCAAGTCGGGCCAGGGGACTTGCAGCAGTCCGAGGGTTGATGCGTTTTCTAACTAGGCAAGAGCTCATTAAGGAGTCGGCCGCTTCGGCCGTTCGTGCACCAAAGCAACCCAAACGTCAGCCTCGACCACTTGGTATTCAAACGGCAAAGGCTGTCCTCAAGGAAGCAGCTACACCGCCACGACCAGAAGCGGAAGCTTGGGTAGCGCTACGCGATCATGCTCTATTTTTTCTTCTTTATGGAGCAGGATTGCGTATAGGAGAGGCATTGTCTCTTACCCGCAGCCAAGCACCTTTAGGGGAAACACTCACTGTAACGGGCAAGGGTGGAAAAACGCGAATGGTGCCGGTCATTCCATCAGCACGTCTAGCCGTAGATTCTTATTTGGCTGCCTGCCCTCATCAAGTCGGAAAAGATGGGCCACTATTTTTAGGCGTAAGAGGCGGGCTTTTAGCTGATGGCATTGCTCGGCGGCGCATGAGGGAAATACGGGTAAACTTAGGATTGCCAGAAAGCGCTACCCCTCATGCTTTACGCCATAGCTTTGCAACTCACTTGTTAGAAGCTGGTGGTGACCTTCGGACCATCCAAGAACTTCTTGGCCACGCAGGACTTTCAACAACACAGCGCTACTTAGGCGTCGACAAGGCACGGCTGCTTGATGCCTACAGAGCTGCTCATCCTCGAGCCTAAATTCAAAAAGAGTGTCATTTTGTTTTTTTGTTAAGTTTTTTTGGACGAAAGTCTGAGCTACCAGATTGCGAGGAATACCCACCCACGTTAGAAGCACGTTCATTCTGTTATATTTTCTACCATAAGGGGCCACCCAGATATGGCGTCGTATCAATACATTTATGTGATGAAGGACCTCTCAAAAGTATACCCTGGGGGGAAGAAGACATTAGAAAATATATGGCTGTCATTCTTACCTGGCGCCAAGATTGGCGTGCTTGGTGCTAACGGCGCTGGCAAATCCACTTTGCTCAAAATTATGGCTGGCGTGGACCGAGAGTTTCAAGGAGAAGCATGGGCTGCTGAAGGGGTTAAGGTAGGGTACCTTCCTCAAGAGCCCGAGCTTAACCCGGCTAAAGACGTTATGGGAAATGTCATGGAGGGTGTGGGGGAAATTCAATCCCTCATAGACCGATTCAATGAAGTTTCCATGAAATTTGCAGAAGAGCTCTCCGACGATGAAATGAACCAGGCAATCGCCGAACAAGGCGAATTGCAGGAACAAATTGATGCTGTTGATGGTTGGGAAATTGAACGCAAGGTTGAGATTGCGATGGACGCTCTTCGCTGTCCTCCAGGCAATGCCGACATCACCAACCTTTCTGGAGGTGAAAAACGACGAGTAGCACTCTGCCGGCTTTTACTCTCCAATCCAGACATGCTTTTGCTTGACGAACCAACTAACCACCTCGACGCAGAATCAGTGGCCTGGCTAGAGCGCTTTCTCCACGACTTTCCTGGAACTGTCGTGGCAGTAACTCATGATCGCTACTTTCTAGATAATGTTGCCGGATGGATACTCGAACTAGATAGAGGAAAGGGCATCCCCTACGAAGGCAACTACACCGGTTGGCTTGAACAGAAACAGAAGCGGCTTCTCCAAGAAGAACGACAGGAGAAGGCACGCCAGCGCACCATCTCCCAGGAACTCGAATGGGTACGTCAGTCGCCTCGAGCTCGCCAAGCTAAAAATAGGGCTCGGATACAAGCTTATGATGCTCTGGTAGCAGAGGCTGGAAAGGAAACTCTGGAAACGGCCCAAATTGTAATTCCTCCTGGGGAACGACTGGGCGACAACGTTATCGAGGCAACACACCTCACCAAGGCGTTTGGTGATAGACTATTAATTGATGACCTCACTTTCCGACTGCCTCCTGGCGGCATTGTTGGGGTTGTGGGGCCAAATGGCGCCGGCAAGACAACCCTGTTCAGAATGCTTACTGGACAGGAGACCCCTGACTCTGGGGCTCTGAAGGTGGGCGACACAGTCAGTCTTGGATACATCGATCAGAACCGTGACGCGCTCAGTCCAGAAAAAACCGTATGGGAAGAGATATCTGATGGACTTGACGTCATTGAACTTGGGAAGCGTCAAGCACCTAGCCGTGCTTACGTAGGCGCTTTTAATTTCAAAGGGTCAGATCAACAAAAGCGCGTGGGGCAATTGTCGGGTGGTGAACGTAACCGAGTACATCTGGCAAAAATGCTGAAGTCCGGGGCCAATGTTCTCCTTTTAGACGAACCCACAAATGATCTTGATGTTGATACGCTACGGGCGCTTGAAGAGGCACTTCTTACGTTCCCAGGCTGCGCAGTCGTGATTAGCCATGATCGATGGTTTCTGGACCGCATCGCCACTCATATTATGGCTTTTGAGGGGGATAGCCATGTGGAGTGGTTTGAAGGAAATTATGAGGACTATGAAATTGATAAAAAACGGCGCCTTGGGAAAGACGCCGACCAGCCTCAAAGAATTAAGTACAAACCAATAGCACGAAGTTAGGGTCTAGCGCCCCCCTTCATCAGGATCCAAATGTTGGCCAAGGTCAGCGGCTGCTTCTGCATCAGGATCTACAGAGGCTGCTGGACTAGGCAGTTCTAATTCTTCTTCTCGATGAGTAAAGTCTGAAATGGAGGACGCGTGTTCATCAAGCAGGCCTAACTGCTCCAGCTCTTTAATTCCTGGAAGATCGCTGACTGCATTTAGACCAAAGTGAAGCAAAAATTCATTGCTTGTCACCCATGTTAAAGGCTTGCCCGGGGCATCGCGTCGTCTGCCGGGTCGAATCCACCCTAGATCCAACAAGGCATCCATCACACCACTAGATAAAGATACGCCACGCATGCGCTCAATTTCGGGTCTCGTTATGGGTTGGTGATACGCGATTATGGCAAGAGTCTCGACTTGAGCTCGGGTAAGCTTCTTTATTTCCTCTCGCTCCACAGTAAGTGCAGCAGCAAGATCTGGAGCAGTTTGGAAAACCCAGCCGCCGGCAACCCTCATGACATGTACACCACGGCTACGATAACGATCCTGCAGTCGTGACATAACGCGAGCAATATCCGTACCTTTGGGTAGACGCTCAGCAAGAGCGGGCTCCTCCACGGGTAAAGGAGAAGCAAATAGAATTGCCTCGGCTAATCGTTCTGCCAGCTCTAGCTTTTCTGGGTTCTCTAATTCAGGACCTACGTCGAGAGCGGGGCTATCATCAGTCATCAATTTGGGCATTCTCTTGAGCGCGTAAATAAATTGGACCAAACAGATTGTCCTGGCGAATTGCCAGCTTACCATCTTTGCTAAGCTGCAGACTTGCAGCAAAGGTAGAAGCCCAGGCACTGCGTCGCATTATTGGATCACCTGTTATAAGCGGCAGAAAAGTCTCCATAGTCTGCCACTCCATACCTATTCCCAGCATAGCGGTGAGACGGGTTATAGCAGCTTCCACCGTGTGAAGGTTAGATCGCCGAATTGATAGCGCGCGACTGCGGGTGCGTCTCTGGATACCAGCATAAGCTTGAAGCAATTCAGTTATATCGGTTATCGGTCTGGAGGTTACGTCTTCGGGGAGAGCTTCTTCTTTTCCTCTTGAAAACCTATCAATTCCAAGGCGTGGGCGGCTAAGCAGTTCTTTCGCGGCTTCCTGTAAAACAGCCAATCGTTGAAGGCGCTGCGCTAGCGCGGCAGCCATTGCCTCAGGCGAAGGCCCATCTTCAGGTAGGACTTCCTCCTTTGGAAGAAGAAGGCGTGATTTAAGATATGCCAACCACGCAGCCATGACGAGATAGTCAGCAGCAATCTCTAATTCCAGTCCCTTTGCTTCTTCAATAAACGCCAGATATTGCTCGGCTAATTTTAAAATTGATATCTGCAAAAGATCTACCTTTTGATCTCTTGCCATTTGTAACAAAAGGTCGACCGGTCCTTCATACAAACCTAGATCGACAACCAATTGATTGCGAGGCTTAGGAAAGTCCGGTTCAAATTCAACAGTCTCGTTCATCACCAGCCGGTTATCCCGTAAACCATGGAAAGAATAAAGCCCGCGCCTCCAACGGCCCAGTCGGCTATTGGGTTAAATCTAATGCCAAACTCCGATAAAAGAGGGGGTAGAATTAACGCTAGACCAAAAACTAAAAGAATGCCAAAGCGCTCAAAAACCTGGATCCGTTCTGAAACCCGAGCAGGAAGCACCACCATCATAACTCTTCCACCATCGAGGGGGGGCAAGGGTAACATGTTGAACGCCGCCAGCAGCGCATTAACAATAATTAAATTTTTTAGGTTTGGTTCGAGCCAAGAACCGACGAGGTTGGGCAATAACGGAACGATGTAGAGTAAAACCGCTCCTAAAAGTGCGAGAACTATATTCGCTAATGGTCCCGCCAACGCCACTAGGGCTGTGCCAATACGTTCAGGCTTTAGCCTTTTAAAAAATACAGGCACTGGCTTCGCGTAGCCAATAATAAATCCAGCACTCGTAATCAGCAGAAGTGCTGGAAGTAACAAGGTACCGAAAAGATCTATGTGAACCAAGGGGTTCAGGGAAGTGCGGCCATTTCTGTGGGCAAAGTCGTCACCAAGCCAATACGCAGCATAAGCGTGCCCCGCCTCATGAATCGTAATTGCTAAAACTACAGGTAGGGCCCATATCGAGATCAAATATGCAATTTGACCAATGTCACTCATTGAAGACCAATCTCGTCAAGTACTGCCCATAGTTCTGCGGCGAGTAGAAATGCATCATCATCGAAAGTCATTCGGCGCGAACTAGACCAGTTTTGCCAAGTTTTTTCCAATCTATCTCCAGCGGGCCCTGCGCCTTCTATGGCAGCAACATTTCCCCGCAAGTCGCCAGGACAATAAAGCAATGCATCGCACCCAGCAGAAATGGCTGCGGCAGCCCTCTCTCGAATCGGTCCCGTTAATGCCTTCATTGCGAGGTCATCCGACAAAATAACACCTGTAAAACCAGTCTCTGACCTTAGCCAATCTAAACATTTTCGTGAGCAAGTGGCCGGCAAATCAGGGTCTAAGTGTCGATAAACTATGTGAGCCGTCATGAAAAATGGTGCTTCTTTTACAGCTATAAATGGGGCTAAATCTGAAAGCAGATCGGCTAAAGGCGCTTCAACCACAGGCAATTGAAAATGACTGTCACTAGTGGCTCTACCATGACCTGGTGCGTGTTTTGCTGTTGTTGCTATACCAGCCGACCTGAGGGCCTGCTCAGTAGCCGCAGCCAAACTAGCAACCTGAGATGGTATTTCTCCATATGACCGATCTCCTATTACCGAAGTATCTGAGCCAGGTGCCGCAACATCACACATAGGCGCACACGCCACATCAATACCCAAAGGTGCTATAGTTGCCGCAATTGCAAGCCCTTGAAGTCGTGCTGCAAGCAACCCTTTTTCCCTATCCCGCTTCCATAAAGCGCCTATCTGTCCTGCTGCTGGTAACCTGGGCCAATTCGGTGGTCCCAAACGTGCTACCCGCCCGCCCTCTTGGTCAATGAGAACAGGTGCGTCCTCACGACCAACAACTTCACGAAAATCACTTGTTAAGCGGCGTATGCTATCTGGAGCACCAAGATTTCTGGAGAATAAAATCAATCCATACGGATTAGCCTCAGCAAAAAAACTTCGCTCCTCAGCCGTAAGGCGAGTGCCTGCACAACCTAATATGGCCGCTGATGGTCTGCTACTTTGCGACAACGAAACAGCCAGCTCCCCGGCTCTTCAATTGACCACAGGCTATTTCTGCCAAAGTTTTATCTGGCAAAGGGCCAGCCTGCATGCGATGAAAAGTGCCGCGTCCTCCGACGTCTACCTCTTGGATGAATAACTGCATACCACCAAGGATATCTAAATTGGCTTCGCGTAAGCGGCGCCATTCCTTTTGTGCAATTGTTGTGCTTCTGACTGCTCCAATCTGAATTAGAAATTTATTACTCGGAGCTAAGTTTGCAGTCTTGATAGTTTCAGATTGATCTGCGGTCTTTGAATTACTGAGACTGTCTCGAACTATCTTCAAATCACCCGCGCCGCCGGGGGGCTTGGTGCGGCGGGGAGGTAATGGAAGAGTGGGCGCAGTCTGCAGAATCTCATCCGAATCTGTAGCCGAGGAGTCGCTGAGTTTAGCCTGAAGTTTCTTGGTTGTAGGGGGATCAATTCGCTCCACCTCTAGCGCTGGAGGGAGTAATTGAATAGGCCCTGTGGGTTGCGGTATGTCATCTGGTTGAATGCGCTGACTAACTGGAAACGGTATCAACTTTTCTTCAGCTGGAGCTGTTCCTTGCTTTTCTGATTGGGGTCCGCCTCCACCGACGATTTCATAAATAGTTTGGCCGGTGTGGGGAATATCGGCTCCGTTAATCTTGTTTGGGTCAGGCGGCAATCTTTCTGGAGACCTCTCAGCCATCACAAGAGGTGGAGGGCCATAGTTCCCGGTTCCACCCACGGCAAGCCATATGGCCGCAGTAATCGCCAACCCAAATAAAACCGCAGCTAATGCGATCCGAGAGAACTTAACAGCGCGGGCGCGGTCGGGCCTTACTTCTGGATCGAACGCTTTACTCATGCGTTACATTTCCTCTGCTGGCTGAACACCAAGGACATTAAGACCCGAGGCTATAACAGCTATCACACCTTGGACTAGTGCAAGACGTGCTTTTGTTGCCTCTTGATCCGAAGTTTGTATGAACCTCAAGGTAGTGTCATCGCGACCCTTATTCCAAAGCTGATGAAATGCAGCTGCGGCTTCCTGAAGATAAAATGCAACGCGATGTGGTTCATGAGCCTCCGCAGCTTGTTCAATTATACGCGGCCAACTTGCTAATAGCTTAATGAGTCCAATCTCATCTTCATCGGCAAGCTGAGTAAGATCGGCGTGAATGAGATCTTCAGGCCTTTCTGAAAAACCTGCATCTTTCGCGTGGCGCAAAACACTGCAACAGCGAGCATGCGCGTATTGGACATAAAAGACAGGATTATCCTTAGACTGGTTAACAACCCGAGCCAAATCAAAGTCAAGCGGCGCATCGTTCTTACGAGTCAACATTATGAAGCGAAGTACATCCCGCCCAACTTCATCAACAACTTCACGTAGCGTTATAAAATCACCGGAGCGCTTGGACATCCGAACCAGTTCACCGTCGCGAAGCACCCTCACTAACTGACAAAGTTTCACATCCAAGGCATCTTTTTTACCAGTCAATGCTTGAACGGCCGCGGAAACTCGTTTGACGTAACCGCCGTGATCTGCCCCCCAAACATCAATTAATTCTTCGCCACGGTGGCTTATTTTATCAAAATGGTAAGCGATGTCTGTAGCGAAATATGTCCAAGAGCCATCAGATTTTTTCAATGGTCGATCAACATCATCCCCAAAATTTGTTGCGCGAAATAAAGTCTGAGGTCGCTCCTCCCAATCTTCAGGTATTTTTCCCTTTGGCGGCTCTAAAATGCCCTCGTAAACAAGGCCTTTACTTTCAAGGGTTGCTAGAGCGGCATCTACGGATCCGGCTTCTACTATCGACCGCTCTGAAGAAAAAATATCCTGATTAATTCCCGCGGCAGCAAGGTCATCACGGATTGAATCCATCATCATGGAAATTGCTTTGCCGCGAGCAACTTCATTTTGCTCCTGATCTGACATACGAAACAAAGCATCCCCATGATCAGAAACAAGAGCTTCGCCCACCGGAATCATATAATCACCAGGATAAAGACCATCAGGAATAGGACCGATTTCTTCCCCTAAAGCCTCACGAGCGCGAAGCAATGCGGTTTGCGCCAAGATGTCGACCTGCGCACCCGCATCATTGATGTAATATTCTTTGACAACATCGAAACCAGCCTTCCGGAGAACAGCGGCTAGAGCATCCCCAAAGACTGCACCCCGCCCATGCCCAACATGCAAAGGACCAGTGGGATTAGCAGAAACATATTCAATGTTTACTCGGCGGCCCGCTCCCATATTCGAAGCACCATATTCACGACCCAAAGATAGGATTTCCAAAAGTCTTGCAGACCAGAAGCCAGGGCTTGCCTGAATATTTATAAACCCAGGCCCAGCCACCTCAACTAACTCAATGTCATCATGGGAACGAAGGCGAGAAGCAATCAGCTCTGCTAGATCTCTGGGCTTCATTCGGGCGTCTTTAGCCAAAACCATGGCAGCATTCAAAGCAACATCGCCGTGGTTGGGGTCGCGCGGAGAACCGGCAGTAGCACGACTTAGATTGAGGTCACTTGGAATGTCGCCATTTTTGGCTAAAAATTCGAGCTCTTGAAGAGCTAAGTTATTGAAATGCTCAAAGTAGTTCATAGGCTTAGACTATTAATTTCAAACAAACGTTGATGCTCCAGCATAGCGTAGCGATCTGTCATACCAGCGATATAGTCTCCGACAATACGATATATCTTCATTTCCTTTGATTCTTCTGCCAACTTCCGCCACTCGGCTGGCAAACTTTGGGGCTCAGCAATAAATACTTCAAAAAGATCTGAAACAATCCGTTTTGCTTTGCTTGTCATCCGGTTTACCTGCGTATGACGGTACATATTCGTTCTTAGAAAAGCCCGCAATGCGTTAAGTTCCAGCGTCATTTCCTTTGAAAAAGAGGCCATTGGTTTACCAGCAGATCGAATGTCGGTGGCTGTTTTGGGTTTCAGCTCGCGCAAACGGTTGGCTGTTTCCGTAGTCAAATCCCGCACCAAATCACCTATAAGCGCTCTAACTAACTCATAAATTCGACGCTGGCGATCAAGTTCCGGCCATTTTTTATCAATTGCGCGCAAATGGTTCGCAACAAGAGCTGATGCATCAGCAACAGCTCCTAGAGGGAAAAGCTGGGCACGCAACCCGTCGTCGATATCATGCGTGTTGTAGGCAATATCGTCAGCAATAGCAGCTACCTGAGCCTCAAGACTTGCGTGAGTGGTCAATTCCAAAGAATGAGACTTGTCATAATTTCGAACCGCTAAAGCCGGTTCCAGAAGAGGTCCATTGTGCTTAACAACCCCCTCAAGGGTTTCCCATGAGAGGTTAAGTCCATCAAAACCAGCATAACGTTGCTCCAAACGCGTAAGTACCCTAAGCGTCTGCACATTGTGATCAAAGCCCCCCACATGGCTTAGCTTTGATGACAACGCCTCCTCTCCAGCATGCCCAAAGGGTGTGTGGCCGAGGTCGTGGGCTAAGGCCACGGCCTCTGCAAGATCTTCATTAATCCCTAAGTTTCTAGCTACAGTTCGTGCTATCTGCGCTACCTCCAGGGAATGAGTAAGCCGCGTGCGAAAATAATCTCCTTCATGGAATACAAAGACCTGTGTCTTGTGTTTCATGCGGCGAAAGGCGTTTGAGTGAATTATGCGATCACGGTCACGCTGAAAATTGGAACGGTTATCTGGGTCCGGTTCTGAAATTAGCCTGCCGCGGGAAGATTTTGCACTGGCAGCATAGGGTGCGGGGGGATTAGGAGATGCATCAAATAAATACTGCTCTAACACGCTAAATCCTTAGTTTGTATTGAAAGGCCATAACAAACATCTATTTTATGTTATCTTGTTGAACTTATCGTGAAGTAAATCAACCTAAGTCATCCTTTTAGTGGGGGTCTTAATCATGCCGGACGGCGCTCTTCAGGACGGAGTTAACATCACGGAGCGAGGGGCTGCGCGTCTCAAGCTCCTTCTTGCTGATGAAAAGAACCCCAATGCGAAGTTTCGGGTATCTGTTCTAGGTGGAGGGTGTTCAGGCTTTCAGTACAGTTTTAGTTTTGATGATGTTTTGAATACCGATGATAAGGTCTTTGAACGCAACGGCGTCCCAATTGTGGTGGACGAGATTTCCCTGGACTTGTTGGGAGGGGCCGTTGTGGATTGGAAGGAAGATCTCTCCGGAGCAATGTTCGTGATCGAAAACCCCAACGCAGCCTCATCTTGTGGTTGCGGGTCTTCTTTTTCGATTTAGATAACGCTCAAAATGCGTCTCGCAACTTGGAATGTAAATTCAATTAAAGCTAGGCTGGACGCAGTATTGGCTTGGATAGATGAAGCCGCTCCAGATGTGCTCGCCCTGCAGGAAATTAAATGCGTTGGTGATTCATTCCCTGAACTGGAGTTCAAGTCTCGCGGTTACCACACCCTTGTGGCTGGACAGAAAAGTTACAACGGTGTTGCCCTATTATCTCGTCACCCATTCAAAGATCCGGTTATTGGTCTAGACGGTGACCCATCCGATGAACAAGCGCGGTATGTGGAAGCGACCGTTGAAGGTGTTCGGGTGGCATCGATATATTTGCCAAATGGGAATCCAATAGGCACAGAAAAATTCAACTATAAAATGAGCTGGATGGACCGTTTACAAGCTCGGGCAAAAATCCTTCTGGAGAACGGCATGCCCACCGCACTTATGGGTGATTTTAATGTCATTCCAGAACCAGAAGATTGCTACAATCCATCAGCTTGGCGGAATGATGCGCTTTTCCAAGCAGAAACCCGCGCAAAATTCAGAGCATTGTGTTGGCTTGGTTTCTACGACGCGTATCGCTCTGTAAGGCCAAGAGCTCCTTCAGCATTCACATTCTGGGATTATCAGGGGGGGGCATGGCAGAAAGACCATGGCATTCGGATTGACCATATCCTTCTGTCTGCAACAGCACTCGACCGCTTGAGCGATGTAGACATTGATCGGCGCCCTCGCGGACAACCTAAAGCGTCAGATCACACACCGATTTGGTGCGAAATTTCAGATACATCACCCGCGCCACGACTCTAGAAACTGATTTGCCTTTTCTCCCCCTTCATGACGACAATCCTCGCCGGTGGGTATCTACACCCTATGTGACTTGGGGAATAATTCTGTTTTGCACGATTATCTATATCTGGCAAACGGGCCTTTCGCCTGAAGATGAGGCAAAAGTTTTGTTTAGCTATGGTTTCATTCCAGCTGTCGTTTTTGGGTATCGTGAACTCGCCGAGAGCCTTGCAGTGATGCCAGCCGACTTCTCTGTTGTGACTTCGGTCTTTCTGCATGGCGACGCTTGGCATCTGATTGGAAACATGTTGTTTCTCTACATCTTTGGCGACAACGTGGAAGATGCCTGCGGACATTGGCGGTTTGCAATATTTTTTGTCATTACCGGAGCTGTTGCAGCGTTGGCTCAGGGCTACGCTGAGGTAGCATCAGAAGCCCCTTTGATAGGTGCATCGGGGGCTGTATCAGGGGTTTTAGGGGCGTACATTCTCCTTACGCCTAAATCTAAAATAACTGTGCTACTGCCTTTTTTTATTCCCATACGCCTTAAGGCATGGGCTGTTATTGGCAGCTGGTTCATGTTCCAGACCTTAGCCAGTGGAGGTTTAATGGGGGCGGAGAACGTAGCGTATATAGCCCACGTGGGCGGCTTTTTATCCGGCGCTTTGCTAATTGGTTTGATAAAGCGACCTGCAGCCAGGTTGTTCGCTCAATAAATCAGGCCTGATCCGGATTAATAAACCAAAATATTAACATAAGAGTAAGCATAGCGCCGGCTGAAACCCAATTTTTGTAGGTGAGCCTTGCCTCTTCCACCTCATAATCATTGGGCCTCATTAAAATCTTGATATCACGGGAACCAAGAGACGCCTTCAGTAGTCCGTTGCGCTTACGATAGCGCCAAAGTTTGACTGTAGAGTCGATTAAAAAAGCCATAGCTAAGATCACACATATGGCAACTATATTGTGAGGTTCCAAATCTGACCCCCCCTTGAAATTATTGATCCCGCAAGGTCTAAATTACTGTGTATATTCCCAGAAGCCAAAATTCCATCATCAAACGGAGGTTTTTATGAAGCTTTATAATTCTGTAGGACCTAACCCTCGCGTTGTTCGGATGTTTTTGGCTGAAAAGGGCGTTGAGCTTCCATTGGAAGAAATTGATATCCGAAAAGCCGTAAACAGACAGGCAGAATTTTTGAGTAAGAACCCAGCAGGCCAGGCGCCGTGCTTAGAGCTTGACGATGGATCCTACATTTCTGAGATCACAGCAATTTGTGAATACATCGAGGAACTACACCCAACTCCAGTCCTTATTGGAAAAACGGCGGAAGAGAGAGCCGTAACAAGGATGTGGACGAGGCGTGTCGATTTAAATATCTGTGAGCCATTAGCTAATGGCTTTCGTTTTGGCGAAGGCCTAAAAATGTTCGAAGGCCGTATGCGTTGCCTACCGGAGGCCTCTCCAGGTTTAAAGGCTATAGCGCAGGACAAAATCACCTGGCTGGATAACCTAATGGCCGGTCAGAAATTTATTTCTGGTGACAACCTATGTCTGGCAGATATTCTTTTGTTCTGCTTCATGGACTTTGGTACTAATGTAGGCCAGCCTATCAATGCACAGAACGCCAATGTTGCTTCTTGGTTTGAACGCATGCAGGGTCGGCCAAGCGCTTCAGCTTAATAACTAAATTGGGTTAAGCGTCTGTCCACCATCAGCGGCGATGGTCTGGCCAGTTACCCAGCTAGCGGCATCTGAAGCAAGAAACACTGCCAAATTAGCTACTTCTTCCGGCGCACCAAGGCGGCCAAAAGGGATCGATGATCTGATTTTTTCGAAAAGCTCTGGTCGTTCGACTTCAGCCTTACCCCATACGCCACCTTCGAAATAGATCGATCCTGGGGCGATGCAGTTAACTCGGATATTATCTGACGCGTAATGATATGCCTGAGTTTTGGTATATTGGATAACAGCAGCTTTAGCCGCGCCATATGGGGGGGTGCGTCCAGCTGTAGCTAGGCCAGTTATAGAGCTAATATTTATAATTGAGCCCCCACCAGTTTCTGCCATTGAGGCCCTTGCTTTCCAAGAAGCTCTGACGAGTGCCATCACATCAACATTTAGGCTTGAGTCCCAACCCGCCTCATCCTCTGACCCACCGAACGCAGATGTGTTGTTAACTAAAACGTCAACACCACCCAGGGCGGTGATAGCTGCATCCATATAGCCTTCAATGCCCTCCTTCGAGGCCACGTCCGCTGCAAGGCTATGAACATTTCCACCATGCCGGCTTAAATTTTTGGAGGCAGCGTCCAATCCTTGTTGACCACGGGCGCAGATTGAAACCGCCATACCTTCAGCGGCTAGAGCATCAGCAATGGCGTAGCCTATACCCCGGCTACCTCCGGTAACGATAGCGCGCTTTCCAGTAAGGCCTGTTTTCATAGATGCTACTCCTAAGGTTGGTCGAGTCTTATCTCAATACGCCTATTCCGCCTATAGGCTTCTAGGGTTTTCCCTTTATCGATCGGCCGGTATTCACCAAAACCAGCCGGCAAAAGCCGTTCCTGTGGGATGCCTGCAGCAGCCAAGACTTTTGACACAGATTGCGCGCGCTCTAATGAAAGATCTCGATTAGACGCAAACTGCTCTGTTGAAATTGGGCGAATGTCAGTATGCCCATCAATGCGAAGAACCCATTCGACCTCTGGAGGAATTGTTGAAATAATTTCCTTCAGGGCAGATGCCAGGGTTTCTATTCGCTTAACGCCTTCGGGGCCTAGGTCGGCTTGGGCCGTTTCAAACAACACTTCTGACTGAAGAACGAAACGGTCGCCTTCGACCCTTATATCTGATCTGTCTTTAACAACCTCACTGACTTTTCCAAAAAATTCAGAACGAAAGCGCCGTAACTCACTAACTTTTGCTGCAAGCGCAGCATTAAGTTTGCCCTCGAGCTGCAATATTGTGGACCCTTGGGTCTTGGCTTGATCCAATGCTTCAGTAAGAGCAGCATTGAGCGCATCTATTTTAAATTGAAGCTCGGCATTAAGACTTGCCAGAGCCCTTTGTTCAGCCTCCGCATTCCTCTTCGCTGCTTCTAAACCTTGGGCGTCTCGCCTGGCGCCAGCAAGTCCCAACTCTGCAGCCGCAGCTGCGTTTTGCAACGCTTCTACACGGGATGACATATCAGCTATTTTAGCTTCCAGGCTTACAATTCGATTGCGATATTCAAGCACCGCGGCACTACTGGCTGTTTCCTGCTCCTTTAAACGATCTACGAGTGCCGCTGCATTAGCTTCTGCATCACCTTTAGCGGACGTAGCGGCCTCTAGAGCTGCCGCTGCTGTACGAAGTGCCTCCTCGAGTTCGCTGGCCCTCTTGGCGAGGGCATCGCGAGCAGCCTCAGCTCGAGCGGCTCGCTCAATAGCCCTCGACAGCGTCAGCTCAGCCCGTTCTGTCGTAATACGATAGGCGGCTTTTGCTTCATTAGCTTCGGACTGCAACGCTTCCAGTGTTGCAGTGAGCCTCGCAATTTCCGAAGCTTGTAATTCAGCTTTTGCTATCGCCTGGTTATTTATCTCTTGAGCGTCTAACAAAGATTTCTCAAGTGTTTGTACTTTGTCCAAAAGAAGCTTCAACTGCTGCTCTACCGCAACCTTTTCTGCACCCTCGCGAGAGAGATCGGCCCGTGCTGCGATTAACGCCTGGGATATATTTTCAGACTCCTTTTCAAGCGTTGTTAACTGGCTCTGTAGGTCGTTTCTTCGCGCGGTTGCAGCTGCAAGAGCATCTGAGAGATTTGCGCTTTCTTCTATAAGGACAGCAATTTCACCCTCTGCCGCTGCTAGCGCTTGTTCTCGGCCCGAAAGACGCTCAGAAAGAAAATGCTGGGCTATCGCAAAGACTGACAGAAGAAAAATCACCACCATCAGCAAACTGGCTAAAGCATCAACAAACCCTGGCCAAAGGTCCTGGCGCACAACGCGTCCGCGGCGGGAGCGCATCAATCGGTCCTGCCGTCCGTATGACCGATTAACGTGCGGCCCAGAAGGCGCAGTTCATTGCGCAATTCCTGTGTCAATTCTGACTGGCCTGCTGTGACCGCTCCACCTAGCCGGGCTAATAATCTCTCAATTTGAGCCAGCTGACGACGAGTTTCAGCGTCGATTACAGGATTCGCAAGACGTTCCGTCATTGTCTGTAACGCTAAAGCTGATGAATCTTCTCGCTCTGCCAACAAACCAAGTGCACGCTGTTGCTGTTCCGAAATACGACCCAGGGTTTCAAGGCCATCAGCCAAACTATGAAGCCGGTCACCCATGGCTGTGAGCACCAAGTCTGTCTCACGGCGCTTTTCTTCCGACCGACCTACAAGCCGACGCAAGTCGTCCAGCATCTCTGCTGTCTGCCCCAACAAGGCCTCAACATATGCAGAGGGCTGCGACGGCCCGATGGCCGCCTGACTCGATAACGCTGGCAAACTTTGAAAAGTAGCAATCGAAGAAAGCCAATCCTCGACCTCGTTATAAAACCGGTTCTGGGCCTGACCTGCCTGAAGGTCCAAAAATCCCAGAGCAAGAGCCCCCGCAAGACCAAAGAGAGAGGAGCTAAAGGCTGTGCCCATGCCGTCCAAAGGCGCGCGAAGCCCCCCTCGCAAACTTTCAAAGGTTGTTGCGGCATCTCCTCCTACGTCTAATCCATCGACTACTTGTGAAACAGACCTGACTGTTTCTAAAAGCCCCCAAAAAGTGCCCAAAAGGCCCAGGAAAATTAAAAGCCCAACCAAATAACGTGCTAATTCACGTGCTTCATCTAGCCTGCTTCCCAAACCATCAAGCAGCGCACGAGCAGATGTTGCATGAAGGCTAACCTTGTCCTCAACTTGCGTTAGGGCGCCGGCAATTGGCGCTAAAAGACGAGGTCCAGGACCTTGTGGCTCCCGAGTGCCACGCCTTTGAAACCGCTCAATCCACTCCACCTCATTTTTCAGACTATAAGCCTGTCTCACGCACACGATGGCACCGACAACAAATACGCCAACGATCACCCCATTTAATGCTGGGTTTGCCATAAAAGCTGCAAAAGCAGGCCGCCAAGTAACCGCCCCTGCCGCAATTGCCGCAGCCATGAAAAGCGCCATTCGTAGAAGGAATCTTCCTGGACGTGTCAGGTTGGAGCTCATGTTTTGGATGCCTCCAAATAAATAACTACCGTATCCCGACTATCATCATTTGAAACAGGTTTGACTGCAATTGATGAACTCGGGACCCCACTACTAACTAAATATTGATAAACTGCGATCGCCCTTGAGAGAGCTTCCTGACGGGCAGAAGCTTTTTCACTGATGCTGGATCCGCCAAATAAATGGATAGTAAAATTGGACGCTCCTGTGCTGCGCTTAACGACCTGAACAAGAAGTTGCTCATCACCTCCGTGGAGTAAATTAATACCTTTGGCAAAAAGTATTTCTGCTTCAAATCTTTCCGGTACGGCAGCTAATTTTTGTAAGGGATTTGTAGAGACATCCTCTTTGCTAATGGGGGTATTTTTATCGGTAGAATCTAGCGTCGATAGATCAGCAACAGGGAACTCTGTGCTTGGCGCCTCGTCTTTTGAGCGTGTCTTAGAAGAAAATGGCGCCTGCCTTACAGGGGGCAACGGAACTATAACAACCGTCTTTTGGCTCAAAGACGAATTGTGTTTGTTCGAAAAGTCTGGGCGGCGCGGTGGGAAAGGGGGCAAATCATTGTGGAGCGTCTCGTTGTTATGCGAGAGAGATTTTGCTTCTTTCAAGTTGAGGGCTGGGGCTAACTGACGCTCACTCGCAAGCGCTGATGACTGGAGGTAGCCACATGGAAGCAGAGATAACAATAAAATCATCCCGCAAAGCTGCCTAAAGCGGGTATTCAATGGGCCCGTGCAATGATGTTTTGAACTCATCATTTCCAGTTCAATTGCTGAAAGCAGGTTCTACGCTGAAGGATCTTAGCGAAGCTCTAGGCTAACCTCAACTGAGGATGGTTAGGCTTGTCTAATCGACGTCGATAAAATCTGCCCGTGAAGTTCTCCCGAGGCTGCAACCAATTCGCCAGATTTTAGCCATCCAGCCCCACCGTTCAAATCAGTAATAATGCCACCTGCTTCTTGCAGAATGATTGAACCCGCAGCGAATTCCCAGGGCTTGAGGCCAGCATCTACGTAACCATCAAGTTTTCCCGCTGCTACCTGCACCAAACTAATAGAAGCTGCGCCCACGATTCGTATTGTACAACTTTGGGCTAGCCGATTGAAAATCCCAGACCATTGATCTGGGTTATGAGAATCATGAAGAAAGGGTGCTCCCGCAACTAATGCTTCAGAAAGGTGCGTTCTCCTCGAAACGCGGATGCGGCGGTCATGAAGGTAAGCGCCCTCATTACGCTCAGCCCAAAAAAGTTCATCTGTAACCGGGTTATAAACGACCCCAGCTATGACCTCACGACTTTCTTCCAAAGCCACAGAAACTGCGAATTGAGGCAAACCATGCATGAAATTGGTAGCGCCATCTATGGGGTCAGCAATAAAGCGGTGAGAGGTATCTGCTCCGATTATCTCATCCAAACCATCCATTAGGAGGCCAAAGCGAGGGCGGGCTTTTTCAAGCTCTTCTTGTAAAATACGAGAAGCTTTTTCGTCTGCCTTTTCGACAAAATCGCGGGGGCCTTTATTCGATGCCTGGAGATGTTCAACCTCTCCAAAGTCACGAACAACCGCACGTCCAGCCTTCTCAGCCGCACGAATCATCATGGTCATTACGGGTGTGCGGCGCATTTTTATCTCTCTATGGGCGAGACTAGTCTTTTGCCCGCTCTACATATTCACGGTTTTCTGTATGAACAACAATGCGTGTGCCAGTAACAATATGAGGAGGCACTGAGATACGCATACCGTTTTCTAGCATAGCTGGCTTGTAAGAAGCGCTTGCCGTTTGGCCTTTCACCACTGGATCAGCTTCAACTACCTCTAGGACAACTGTTGTTGGGAGGGTAACCCCAATTGGAGTTCCATCCACTGTGTTGATTCGAATAGCCATGCCATCCTGCAAAAAATCTGCTTTTTCACCGACGGTCTCACCATCCATGGTGAACTGATCGTATGTTTCATTGTCCATGAAAGTAAACAATTCCCCCTCGCGATAGAGGAATTGAACTTCACGCTCATCAGTATGCAATCGCTCTACTGTATCGCCTGTTCGAAAACGAACATTAGTTTTGGTTCCCGTCATCACATCGCGCATATCAAGCGCAATAAAAGCATTCCCCTTGCCGGGTAAAATCAGCTCGTGTTTTATCACCATGTAATGGCGACTATCATGCTCAATTGCGTGGCCAGCACGCAGTGTGTTTGCGATGACCTTCATAATGGCCCCGTTATATCCGTTTCGAAACTAAATCGAGGTGCTTCTATCAGTCGTCGACTAAACCCGCAACCGGCGGTGGGTATCGGTGTTCTTGCCCAAAGGGGTCACTAATGACCCAATTTCCTTTTTCAGACGCCTGCACATAGCTGGGCGTGAGAGGTGATTTTCCATATCCCCCTGGCACATCCAAAACGTACGTTGGCTGACAAAGACCCGACACTCTTCCGCGAAGCGCTTTCATCAGTTCCTGCCCAACCGAAATATCAACACGAAACCGAGCTGTCCCAGGCGCTAAATCCAAATGATGCAGATAATAAGGCCGAATACGAGAGGCAACCAACGCTCGCATCAAATCTTCTAGAGGACCAATCTCAGCATTTACGCCCGCCAACAGCACAGACTGTCCTAACAAAGGAATACCTGCATCAGCAAAAAGTGCAGCAGCTTTTACTGCTGCTTCAGTAAGTTCACTGGCATGGTTGCAATGAATAGCGACATAAGACGAGAGCCTTCCTGTCCCCTTAACTGCCGCCACCAATTCAGGTGAAACTCTGTCAGGGTCTGCAATTGGAACGCGCGTATGGATGCGCAGGATCTTAACATGGGAAATCACCTCCAGCTGCTTGATGATCCTTGCAAGGCTCGGCGGCTTCAGCATGAGTGGATCGCCACCAGTCAAAACAACCTCCCAGATCTCTGGGTGGTTGGCGATGTAAGCCACAGCATCAGAGATCTCTGTCGGTTTCATAGCTGGAGCAGAACCGACTGTCTCTCTTCTAAAGCAATATCGACAGTATACGGGGCAAACACTTATTGGTTTAAGTAAAACACGGTCAGGGTATCGATGTACAAGCCCTGGGGTTGGACTGTGTGCATCATCGCCAATGGGATCAGACAACTCTTCCGGCATTTGTGTGAGTTCACTAATGTCCGGCAGAAATTGCTTCTTGATTGGTTCACCATAAGAATCAATCAGTGCTGCCATTGCTGGTGTGACCCGAATTGCGTAGTGGCGGCCGACTGACTCAGCTTGCTTAGCGGCTTCGGCATCTATAAGCCCAGCACCAACCAGTGCTTGAGCAGAAATAAGAGCAGGTTTAGCGTTCATACCGCTTTCTATAAGGGGATCTAGCGATGACAGGAAGCGCACCCGCCTGGCGACCCGATAAATTCGAGCGGCGTCGCCCCTATCTTATGGCCCGTAATCGCATTTTGAAGGCCATGCGACAGTGGTTTGATGAGCAAGGTTTTTCTGAGGTAGAGACGCCTGCTCTTCAAATATCGCCTGGTATGGAACCGAACTTAAATCCCTTCGAAACCACTCTTGTTGAGCCTGATGGCAGCTCTCAAGTGATGGGGCTTCATACAAGCCCAGAATTTGCGATGAAAAAACTGCTAGCTGCCGGTGCCGGTCCCATTTTCCAAATCGCACGGGTTTATCGAAACGGCGAACGCTCGGCGACCCACCATCCCGAATTCACGATGTTGGAATGGTATCGTCCCGGCAGTAGTTGGAAACAAGGGGCTATTGATACTCTCCGCCTCCTTAAAGTCGCAGCCAAAGCTGCTTTCCCGTTACTTCAATCTGGCAAATTTGATCCCCAGGCGGCAGCGGATTGGTTAACTGTCTCAGGCGCCTTTCAGCAAAAACTCGGTTTCGATCCACTGCCCCTTCAGAACGACGAGGAAGCTTTGCGCAGTGCCGCTAACACGGCAGGGATAAAAACTGACGAAAAAGATAACTGGGACGACATTTTTTTTCGTTGTCTCTTAAACCGAATAGAGCCACACCTTGGAACAAATAAACCTTTAGTTTTGCACCACTACCCGGCTCGAATGGCAGCCCTTGCGCAGATAGATCCATTATTTCCTCTAGCCGCGGAACGCTTTGAAGTTTTTGCTGACGGTGTAGAGCTTGCGAATGGTTTTGGTGAACTTACCGATCCCGAAGAATATAAGCGGAGGTTTAATGCAGACCTCAACGCCATAACCGCGACCGGTGGATCACGCAAAATTGATGAAGATTTTCTCAATGCAGTTGCTCACGGCCTTCCATCAGGTTCCGGGGTTGCAATGGGTTTTGACAGGGCTGTTATGCTAGCAACTGGAGCACAGCACATTGAGGATGTTCTTTGGCTTCCCGTGGGAAATCCAAGCTAAATGGGGCACGGTTTTCACATTGTTGCCAAATTATCAGCAATAAAGAGTGGATAAATAGATTGGTGACGAGATGCTCGCATCAGTTTAGTCTCTGATAGTGTTCTCAAGGTAACTAACCAAGGTTTCTGAATATCAATGGATCGCCTACGCATCAGTGGTGGACACCCTCTTGTGGGCGAAATCCCAATCAGTGGAGCTAAAAATGCTGCTTTGCCCCTAATGGCAGCTGGATTGCTATCAGATGATGGGCTGACTCTCGCAAATGTGCCTAACCTAGCCGACATCGCTTCAATGGCAGATCTCCTAAATGAATTAGGTGCTGAGTTAACCATAAAGCGAGATGAAAATAACCAAGGTCAAACCGTTAGAATTCACGCTCAAGAAATCACCAATATTGAAGCGCCGTATGACATTGTTCGAAAAATGAGAGCTTCGGTTTTGGTTTTGGGGCCACTCGTTGCCCGCGCAGGAGAGGCCAAAGTGTCACTTCCCGGAGGCTGCGCTATTGGCAATCGACCGGTAGACCTGCACTTAATGGCATTAGAGAGCATGGGAGCTCAAATCGAGCTAGAGGCAGGATACATCCATGCATTTGCTCCAAAGGGTCTTCATGGCAGCCGCATCACGTTTCCAACGATTTCTGTGGGCGCAACAGAAAATGCCATGATGGCTGCTGCACTCGCCAATGGTGAAACCACTCTAATCAACGCCGCGCGGGAACCAGAAATCGCAGATCTTGCCAAATGCTTGATCGGTATGGGCGCTGAGATCACTGGCGCTGGCTCAGATACGATTTATATCCAAGGTAAACCGGGACTAAGTCATACAAATCATTCAGTTTTACCAGATCGAATAGAAGCCGGTACCTTTGCAATGGCAGCAGCAATGACTTCTGGCAATGTAGAGCTCCTTGGTGCCAAATTATCCCACATCGAGGCCGCTGCAACTATTTTGAAAGAATGTGGTGTCAACTTAACTGAGACAGAGCGTGGTTTACGTGTGAGCCGTTTGCGAGACCGATTAGTAGGCGTAGATGTCATGACTGAACCATATCCAGGCTTCCCAACCGACTTACAAGCCCAGTTTATGGCGTTGATGACCACTGCTGATGGCGCGTCTATGGTCACAGAAACAATTTTTGAGAACCGGTTTATGCATGTGCCTGAACTTACACGCATGGGCGCAAACATTAATATTCACGGATCCTCAGCAATGATCCGCGGCACTTCCAACCTGAGAGGTGCGCCCGTGATGGCGACAGACTTACGGGCTTCTGTAAGTCTTGTTCTCGCGGGATTGGCGGCCGAGGGCGAGACTATCGTCAATAGAATTTATCATCTGGACCGCGGATATGATCAGGTAGAAAACAAACTAAAAGCTTGTGGGGCGGAAATTAGGAGGGAGAAAGAAGCATAATGTCTAATCCCATCCGCCCACTCCGCTTATTTGCAAAAGATGAAACCGACTTAACGATTATGGCTACTTGTTTACAGGATGCGATAATTCCAGTTGGAGATATCGCCTGGCTAAAAAGCAAAAAAGAATTCGCGCTCGCCTTTAACCGGTTTATGTGGGAAGCAAGCGAAGAGGTTCTGGACAACAGTCCTATTTATTTCCGCACACATACTTTGCTAAAGATTGAAAATGTCATCAACGTCCAATCACGCTCATTAAATCTACAAAATCGATCAGAAATTCTTTCCATGTTGAGCTTGAAAGCTTTTGATGGAGGTGTCGATCTCTTGTTTTCGGAAGATAAAGCTATCCGAGTACAAGTCGAAAAGCTCAATCTTGTATTAACTGACATGGGCCAGCCCTGGCCAACTCGCTGGCAACCCAATCATCCAAAAGAAAACTCGGCCTAAGGAAACTCAACATGATTAATCTTAGTAATAAAAAAGCGTTCGTAACTGGCGCCGCCTCCGGAATTGGCCGAGCAACTGCTACAACGCTAGCCGAAGCTGGTGCTTACGTTATCGCGACAGACATAGATGAATCCGCAGGCACTAAGTTGGCCAAGGATTTGAAAAGTGGTGAATTCAGAACCTTAGATGTGACGGATCCAGACGCCATAATTTCTTGTGCAAATCAGCTAACAAATGACCACGGTCCTATGGACATAATTGTAAACGTAGCAGGTTGGGACAAAACCGAGCCATTCATGGAGAATTCACCTGAGTTTATTGAGAAGATTGTTCAACTCAATTATCTCGGCCAGGTGCGGGTTTGCCAAGCATTGTTGAAACCAATTATTGAAGGTGGAAAGGGTGCCAAAATCGTTAATGTGTCGTCTGACGCAGGCAGGGTTGGCTCGATGGGAGAGACTGTTTATGCCGGCGCAAAAGGCGGTGTAATTGCTTTTTCAAAGTCACTCGCCCGCGAAATGGCCCGGCACGGCGTTTGCGTGAATGTTGTGGCGCCAGGGCCAACTGATACACCCTTGTTTCAGGGGCAAAATGAGCGCCTAAAAGAAGCATTGCTTCGCGCAATTCCGTTTCGAAGGTTAGCTCAGCCTCAGGATATTGCAGATGGGATTCTTTATTTTGCAAGCAACCGTGCCGATTATGTTACCGGTCAAGTATTGAGCGTTTCAGGCGGCCTTACAATGCACGGTTGATTTTGCTTAATGCCTAACTCGATAGATTTCCGGAAGTATCTGGAGCCAGGTGACCTAGTTGTTGTAGCGCAGCTTGGAGCTGAACCTACAAAACTGACAGCAGCACTTTTCAATGCTGCAAAGGGCATCGAAGGGATTAGGGTGCTGACCAGTTTCCCTCTGGGCGATGCTGAAACGCGGCTTGCCAATGAACACATCCGATTTCTTTCCATGGATGGATTTGGCGCAAATGGTCAACTATTTCAAAAAGGTCGCCTAGCCGTAGCACCTGCCCGTTTTTCAGATTATTCACGGTTATTCGAAGGCAAGCTTAAGCCAGCAATTACTCTTTGTTCTGTCACACCGCCGGACTCTGAAGGAAACGTAAGCCTAGGGGTTACTGTCGACCATCTTCCCGCCGCAATCCGGGAGGCAAAGGTAGCTTTCGCGGAAATAAATCCTTTTATGCCATGGACACAAGGTGATGCCGTTCTGCCACTATCAAGCTTTAGGGGTACAGTTAACGCTGTAAAAGCACCAGCTGAGTGGGTTTCTCGTGCGCCAGGACCAATTGATCACGCAGTTGCCGCAAATGTTGCCAGGTTGGTACCTGACAGGGCTACTGTGCAATATGGTGTAGGTTCACTGCCTGACGCCGTGGCTGCTGCACTTGCAAAAAAGCGCGACCTTGGCCTTCATTCTGGCAGTTTTGCTGACAGTATTGTTGATCTAGTCGAGGCTGGAGCTGTTTCGAACAAATATAAAGAGATTGATCAGAACAAACATGTGGCGACAGCTTTATATGGGTCCCGCCGGCTATACGACTTTGTAGATAGAAATCCAGACTTAATCATGAGAGCTGGTACGTATACCCACAGCGCTAATACCCTATCTAATTTTAATTGTTTTTTCGCGATAAATTCGGCGCTTGAGGTTGATCTTTCTGGCCAAGTGGGCGCAGAAGCGGCAAATGGAAGGTATCTAGGAGCCATTGGTGGCCAGTTAGATTTCCATAGAGCCGGATTACTTTCTCCGAACGGGCGCGCAATTATTGCGCTTAGTTCAACAGCTGGAAAAGCAAGAAAAACTAAGATTGTATCGAGGTTATCAGGGCCGGTAACAGGCCCAAGGGCAGATGCAGATACAGTTGTAACAGAGAATGGAATTGCGGAGCTTGCGGGCCTAACTCTCGAAGAAAGAGCAGAAGCCCTGATATCTATAGCAGACCCAGAATCCCAAGCGGCTCTTCGCAGCGCTGTAGATAAAAATGGACTAGTCTGATCCAGCTATACCTTTCAGCCAAAGTGGGTCTTTAATTTTCATCAAAAAGGCCTCGTGCGCCTCTAATTCTTCCAGCGAGGGGCTATGGGGACGTGGCGCCAATTTCTTTCGATTAGTAGAGGAATTTGAACTAGAGGTTTCTATTTTTTGATTCGTGCCACTAATCGGATTTTTCTGATCCGCGGACAACAGCAATCCCGGTTGCTTTCCACCTATTAATTCTAAATAAACTGCTGCTAGAAGCCGGCAGTCAATTACAGCCCCGTGCTTTTCTCGCACTGAAAGATCAACATCAAAACGTCGACACAGAGCATCCAAACTATTTGAGCCACCAGGATACTTTTTTCTGGCAATCTCTAGGGTATCAATCAGTCTTGTCGCCGGTATTGGAGGTTTTTTAAGAGCCTCCAATTCCCAATTTAGGAACTTGGCATCAAAGGGCGCATTATGTATCACGAGCGCTGCATCGTCTCCGAGGAATTCCAGGAATTCGTCCACTATGTCAGCAAAGATTGGTTTGTCCTTCAGGAAATCCTCTGAAATTCCATGAATGGCAAACGCTTCTTCAGGCATATCCCGCTCTGGATTGATGTAAAGGTGCAGTTCACGACCTGTAGGCACATGAAAATTAAGTTCCACGCAACCAATCTCGACCACCCTGTCACCTGAACGGGGATCAAGTCCTGTTGTCTCCGTGTCCAGTACTATTTCGCGCATTTACCGCCCATAGTCTTTGCCTTTCTGACGAATACCACGCAGCGCTTGTCTAATTCTGTCTCGAGTTAGCCTTTTTCCAAGCCCTGATGGTATAATTATATCTGCTTGCCTGCGTTTTTCAGCATCAGGCAATTGCTTAGCAAGGACCTGACTGAGCCTTTCTTCTGTCATTCCAGGACGAGCCAACACACGCGCACGCTGGATATGTGCAGGTGCGGATACCACAAGTGTAATGTCACAGCGCTTATCGCCACCAGTTTCAAAAAGTAGTGGGACATCACGTGCCACAACCTTGTGGCCGGAGCGAGCGGCACGAGCTATAAAACTGCGTTCTTCCTCGCCAACCATCGGATGCAGTATTCTTTCTAACTTTGATAATGCTTCTTGGTTTCCAAAAACCAAAGGTCCCAGTTTCGTCCTGTCAATTGACCCATTAACAGCAACACCTGGAAATGCTGCTTCAACAGCTCTGACAGCACGGCCGCCTTTTGCCATCAACAAATGAACTTCCGCGTCTGCATCAAACACAGGAACGCCTTCTTTGCGTAGGCACGAAGCCGCGAAGCTCTTACCCATGCCAATAGATCCGGTAAGTCCAATAACAAAACGCCCACGGATCATTTAAGATCATCCAAAATCAATTGCCGAAGTTCTGAGTCAACAGCAGGTTTTGTACCAAACCAAGCATGAAATCCGGGAACAGCTTGATGCAGCAGCATTCCCAGGCCATCTACGACTTTGTTGCCACGATGTTTCGCTGCTGCAAGTAAATTTGTCTCTAAAGGAACATAAACGATATCGTAAACAACTGCTTCTTTTGGCAAATCGTCTAGGTGAATTTCTAAAGGATGAGCGCCCTTCATTCCAAGGCTTGTTGTGTTCACAAGTAGATTACTTTCTGCCAATGAAGACGCCCGTTCTGACCAACTTATAACTTTGATTTTATCTCCAAAATTACTGGCAATAATCTCCGCCTTGGATTTAGTTCGATTTACTAATCTTATTTCTTTAACACCAGCTTCCAGCAATGAATGAATTGCCGCGCGAGCTGATCCACCTGCCCCTAAAACCACCACCGGCCCAGCCTGTGGATCCCACTCGGGTACAGTCGCTCGGAGGTGCGCAAAAAACCCTGGAGCATCTGTATTCGAACCAAGTAATGAGCCTTCTGGTGAAACTACAATTGTATTAATCGCACCAATTGCTTGAGACGCGGCATCACGTTCATCAACAACGTCAAACGCTGTTAGCTTGTGAGGAACGGTTACATTTATCCCTGCTATTCCAAGCTTTGGAAGAGATCGAATAGCATCCGCCGCTGCATCTGGATGAACAGCCAACGGAACATAAGTCCCGTCTATTTTATGCTTTTCAATCCAATGGCCATGGATCAGGGGTGACCGTGAGTGACTAATAGGCCAACCGATGATCCCAGCAACGACAGCGTTACCTGACATTTTCATAATAATAATGCCCCCTCTAATCGAAGTGCATTAAGAAGAGGTGCCATAGGGAGACCTAATATAGTGAAATAGTCTCCCCTCACTTGATCAAACATTTGTACCCCTAGACCTTCAAGAAAATAGCCACCTACAGATTTGCAGGCTTCTTCCCCAAGAGTTTGGATATAACTATCTAAAAAAGTATCCGAAAAATTTCTCATTGTTAGATCTGCTGACTCAATATGGGTCCAGCGTTCTTTTTCCGGTGCAAGCAAAACTAGGCCTGAAAGAAGTCGATGGGTCTTACCACGAAGAGCTTCAAGCTGTTTTTTTGCAACTTCCACAGAAGAAGGTTTGTCAAACCAATTACCTTCAAGTTCTAACATCTGATCAGCACCAATGATAATTGCCTCGGGATGCATAGTTTGAACAGCTTCAGCTTTTGCAGCAGCTAAAGCCAAAGCCGTTTTTGAAACAGTCCAACCATCTTGCTTGGCTATGTTTTTTATCTCGTCTTCGTCGACATTCGAGACAACCACATCAAATTCAACACCAGATGCAGATAGAAGAGACCGTCGTGATTGGCTCGCAGATGCTAATATAATTGGCTTTAGTGTCTTCAATATATTTACCTTCCTACATATATATATATTTATTATTTATATTTTATTTATTTTTACTTCATTTATTTATGAGTACATTTTTATACATCGTAACAATAGTTAAAAAGATAAAAAATATCTTGAAAATATTCCACCTTCAACAAACGTCG
>Ga0255760_10000137_pt1 | contig 69941 bp, 62 predicted proteins | sample 071ome_25_FD_179960 | JGI IMG/M metagenome (GOLD analysis project Ga0255760, IMG submission 179960) | Coastal salt marsh microbial communities from the Groves Creek Marsh, Skidaway Island, Georgia - 071410BT metaG (version 2) | ecosystem: Environmental > Aquatic > Marine > Intertidal zone >...
TACGAATTGACGGGAAAATGGGTGCTGGAAAAACAACGCTCATTTCATGTATTTGTAAGCAGTTAGGTGTAAAAGAGTCTATCAGTAGCCCTACTTTTTCACTAGTTAATTCTTATCAAGGCAACGGTGATTTAATTTATCATTTTGATTTTTATCGACTTGAGCATCCAGACGAAGCTCTAGATTTTGGCATTGAAGAGTATCTGGATTCTGGTCAGCTGTGTTTAATGGAATGGGCAGAAAAGATAGTACCACATTTACCAAAAAACTACGATCATTATGTACTTGAGGTCATTGATGAAAAAACCAGGATGTTATACTCCAAAAAATAAAGAGAGAAAATGAAAGTTTTGTATCGTCTTGGATATTATCTCGCTGGGTTTTCAGTAGGCTTGATTTTCTTAGCGTTTATTTTAAATGGAAAGAAAACCAGTTGTAATTATAGTCCCTCTGCACGAGCGAAAGACAATATATTGCAAAAACAATTGCTACTCAGTCCCTCAATAGCAGAAGAGCACGCCCCTAATCTGGTGGACAGCCTCTTAAGACAATATATCAAGAGAGGTACAGTTGACTTTTCAAAGAGCAATACTAAATTGGATTCCTGTCGCCGTTATTATATTAATTTAAAAGTTAAAAAGGGTGCTTTTGTTGAAATTGAAAATTGTCAAAAGCAAGCCATTATTCTTAAATTACAGCTTCCTTAGTTTTACGGCGTTTGATTTCTTTTTCTATCAGATGAAGCTCTCTAGGTGTTTGTCCACTTACTGAAGTGTTTTCCTCTGCCCTTCTTATTAAATAGGGTATTACATCACGTATAGGTCCATAGGGAACATATTTTACAACTTGAAAGCCCTCGGCTGCAAGGTTAAAAGAAATGTGGTCTGCCATTCCATACAGCTGCGAAAACCAGATGCTGGGGTGGCTGCTTGGTATCCCATTTTCTTGCATCCATTGGGTTACTTTATGAATGCTAGATTCACTATGAGATCCAATAAAAAGCCGACATGTTTCTAGTTTGGGAAGTAAATAATCCAAAGCCGCATCAAAATTGCGATCTGTTGCTGTTTTATCGTTACAAATGGGCGAAGGTATTCCGAGTTGCTTAGCCCGGTCATTTTCTTTTTCAATATAAGCACCTCGCACCAACTTTATTCCTAATTTAAAATTGTTTTTCTCTGCTTTTTTAACTAATTTTTTAAGGTAGGATAGTCGGTCTTTGCGATACATTTGTACCGTAGTAAAGACAATCGCCTCCTCTTTATTGTACTGCTCCATAAAATCTTCTGCAATCTTATCGATAGCACCTTGTACCCAAGTTTCTTCAGCATCGATAAGAATTCTTACCTTGAAATCCGAAGCCTTTTTACAACATTGGTCCATACGATTTAAACAGCGTTTCCAAGCTTGATCTTCCAAAGGGGTGAACCTATTCTTTTGAGTTTTCTTTTCGAAAAGAGAAAATGCACCTAAACTGGTTGCCTTAAAAACGGTAAATGGCAGTGAAGATCTTCCTTCTGAAAAAGAAAGAGTTTCTAATGTTTTTTCTAAACTGAGGTCCATTCCTTTCTCATTTTTCAAACCTTCTGCAGCATAATGCATATAAGAATTCACTTTAAGTTTAGCCAATTTTTCAACCAATTTGATGGAATCTTCTTTTTTTGTTCCTGCACAGAATTGCTTGAAAACAGTATGTTTGAAAAGACTGGAAATAGGCAGTTTTATTTTAAGCGCAAAAAGTGTCAATTTGGTTCCTAGAGCAACAAGGCTGGGGTAAGAAATTAGTCTGAATAGATAAAAAGCTCGAAAAAGCTCACGATTGGTTTTTAACCGATAAGCTTGCTCCGTATTCTCAAAATTCATAACATCAAAATATTCTCGAAATTACATTATTTTGTAAATACAATCATGTGTGTTAATTAATTTTTATTTTCTAAAAGAGGAACGAATTTAAAGGTACCGAAAGACTCTTTGTCAAAAGTTTTTTCTGCTGTGCGTGTAAAGCGTGTCATTTGCTGTTCATTGATACCTATAGGAATTACTAGTTTCCCTCCGATTTTTAACTGTTTCAGTAAATGTTTTGGTACCTCTGGAGCACCAGCAGTTACAAGAATACGATCAAAAGGCGCTTCGTCTGAGAGTCCTCGATTGCCGTCCCCAAAAATTATTTTCTTTGGAAACAAATGAAGTTTCGCAAACAGTCGTTTTGTTTTTTTAAACAATTCTTGTTGACGTTCAATGGTGAATAAATGAACCCCTAAATGCAATAAAATGGCTGTTTGATAACCAGACCCTGTACCAATTTCTAAAACTTTACATTCAGGATAAACATCCAATAATTCTGTCTGAAAGGCAACCGTATAGGGTTGGGAAATTGTCTGTTCAGCTGCTATGGGATATGCTTGATCTTCATAAGCAAAATTAATAAGCCCGGGATCCATAAAAAAATGTCGCGGAACAGAGCCTATAGCATCCAAAACAGACTCAGATTGGATTCCTTTGGTCTTCAAATGAGCTCTTAATTGTCTTCGTAAACCTTGGTGCTTTGTAGTATCCTCCATGGAGTACAAAAATAGATTAGTTTCAAGAAAATTAGAAAATTTGATTGTACTTTTGAGTGTAGATATTAGTCAAATGCTTAAGATCGGAATATTAGGTGCAGGACATTTAGGAAAAATCCACTTGCGTATTGCATCAGAATCCCCTTTTTATAAACTGATTGGTTTTTATGACCCCAACAAAGAAGCCGTTTCCCAGCTTGTACAAGAAAAAGGATATACTGCATACGAAAGTGCTGAGGCTTTGATCAATGCTGTTGATGTTGTTGGTATCATCACCCCTACCCTTTCCCATTTTGAAATGGCAAAATTAGCATTGCTTTTAAAAAAACACATATTTATTGAAAAACCCATTGCGCAAACGGATCAGGAGGCAGCTTTTCTTGTTGCATTAGCAAAAGAACAAGGTGTAATTGGGGGTGTAGGTCATGTAGAACGATTTAACCCTGCGTTCCAAGCCATTGAAAGCGCAATTGATGCGCCTATGTTTATCGAATCACATCGACTTTCTGAATTTAATCCAAGGGGGACAGATGTATCTGTTGTGCTTGACCTGATGATTCATGATATTGATATTGTACTTAGTTTAGTAAAATCCCCAGTTAAATCTATTGAGGCCTCTGGTGTTGCAGTTATCAGTGAAACCCCAGACATTAGTAATGCCCGTGTTGTTTTCGAAAACGGTTGCGTGGCCAACTTTACTGCCAGTAGAATCTCACTCAAAAAAATGCGGAAAACACGTTTTTTTCAAAAAAACGCCTATATCTCTGTAGATTATTTGACCCAAAAAGTTGAGGTGGTAAAAATTAAAGAAGCACCTGAATTTCCTGATGATTTGTCCTTGCTGCTTACCAACGCTGAAGGAATCAAAAAACAAATTTATTTTGATAATCCTAGGATTGTAAGTCATAATGCCATAGAAAAAGAATTGGAACACTTTGCAGATTGTATTCAAAACAATACAAAACAAAAAGTCAGTCTTGTGGATGGGGCCGCAGCTTTAAAAGTAGCACATGAGATAATCCGTTGTATCGGGTAAGGATTTAATACATGCCAAAAATTAGCCCTCTAACATTTTATATCCCAAAGGTACCTCAAAAACAGATCATGCATGGCGTAGAAGAGTATTCAAATGAAGAACTAAAAAAATTAAAAAAGGAACAGCCTGAAGGATTTATACATATAATCAACCCAGATTCAAAGCATCATAATAAAAATACAATCATTCGTGAGCGATGGCTTAAGGCAATTTCAAAAAAAACATTTTTGAATCAGAATGCCCCTTCCATATACTATTACAAGATGAGCTCTAAAAGCCACACTTATAAAGGATTGATTGGTGGAGTGAGCACTAAAGACTTTGAAAAAGGAACAATCACACAACACGAAAAGACATATCCAAAGAGAGCTGCCTTAATGGCTTCCTATCTTGAAGAAGTACAAATTCAAGCAGAGCCCGTAGTTGTTATTGCAGAAACAGACCCTTTAGAGTCATTAACACCAAAAGAAATTGAAAAAAGACGCCCACTTTTTTCGTTTACTTTTGATCAAACCCATCACCAAATATGGAAATTAATCGACAATGAAATCCAACAACTTCAGAAATGGTCTGAGAAACAGCACTATTTCCACCTAGCCGACGGTCATCATCGAGTTGCTAGTCTTTCCGCCTTATCAAAACGTAAGAATCAAGATTTTTTGGTTTCTTGTTTTTTAATTCCACAAACCACAATTCAATTACACAGTTTCATTTGGTTCCTTAAAGATGTTTTGAGTGGCCAAAAAGAAAATGAATTGATTGGTAAAATAAAAGCATACCAGGGTGAACTCACCTCTTTAGAAGCGGGTAATAGTAAGTCATACGATATTGTCATTAAAATTAAAAAAAACTATTTTGGCATTCCCGGTAAGGTGGGACTTACTCCAGAGTTCATTAGAGAACAACTTTTGGATACTTTTCCAGAAATATTAGATGAGTTGTGTTATCTACCCGATACGGGACAGCATTCTTTTAATGATTGGGTGTCTGAGTTTGATTTGGTGTTTTACATGAAGCCTTGTTCAAAAGAGCTGCTATTTGGCTACGCCAAAAAGGGAAAAAACCTTCCAGCTAAATCAACCTATATTCTTCCAAAATTAATCACAGGGCTTTTTATTAGTCCACTCGAGTCAAAAGGGGAGTTCACCCGCTCCTTCTCTTAACACTTCAAAAGGCTCTTTGGTGAGATCGATTACTGTTGAAGGGACATTGCTGCCGTATCCATCGGAGAGCATGAGTTCAATTTCAGAATCCCAACGTTCAAGGAGGATTTCAGGGTCTGTTGTGTAATCGACTATTTCATCTGGATCGTGTATGGAAGTACAAACGATAGGCGCGCTCAACAAAGGTAGAAGTGCTTTTAAAATGGGATGGTCTGAAATACGCACACCAATACTTCTTCTTTTCTGAAAGGGTTTTGGCAATTTTTGAACGGCCTCCATAATCAAAGTATAGGGCCCTGGTAACAGTCGTTTTACAAGCCTAAATATTTGAGAATTCATAGGTTTAACAAAAGAGGAGAGTGAACGGATATCGTCAAAAATAAAACTAAGTGGAGCCTGCTCTAATTTAACTCCTTTAATTCGAGCCAGATCTTTTAATCGTTCCCCTTGATTGGATAAACATCCCAACGCATATACCGTGTCCGTAGGAAAAATAATCATCCCGCCTTGTTCTAAAACTCTCACCGCCTCATCTATATAAATCGAATTCGGAACCTGGGTGTAAAAAGTGCGAAGTTTGTCCCGATGCATTATTTAATCTTGAGTTTTGCAAACCGAAGTAATAGGTTTTTTTTGCCAAAACCTTGAAAATCAATCACAGCTTTTCTATCATTTCTTTCTCCCTCTATACGTTCAACTATTCCACTGCCAAATCGAACATGTTCTACTTCAGTCCCCTCTTTTAGATCCAGAAGGGTTTCTGAATCTGAAGAAGATTGTTCTGGCACAATGCGCTTTAATTTTTTTAATTGGGAAGGAGACGGGCTGGAAATCGTTTTCTCTTTATCATTAAGACTACGTTCTTTTTTAGCAGGGTCACCAAAGATTGAAGTATTCAAAAGCGGTTTAAAATGATATTCTTCTTTGGGTTTTATGTGATGTACATACTGTGGGTCAATTTCTTCAATAAAACGGCTGGGCTCAGCATCTATCAATTTTCCCCATCTGTATCTTGAAAGCGTATAAGAAAGAAAGGCGCGTTGTTCTGCTCGGGTTAAAGCAACATAAAACAATCTGCGTTCTTCCTCAAGCTCGCTTCTGGTGTTCATGCTCATGGCAGAGGGAAACAAGTCTTCTTCCATACCTACAATATAAACATATGGAAATTCAAGTCCTTTAGCTAAATGTATTGTCATTAGTGAAACCCGGTCGCTGTTCGGGTCGTTATCTCTATCAGCATCAGTAGCAAGGGAGACATCCTCTAAAAACTCGGTCAAACTTCCTGTAGCATCGGCTAACTCTTTCTGACCTTCTGTAAAATCACGAATACCATTTAAAAGTTCTTCGATGTTTTCTATTCGAGCGATTCCCTCTGGTGTAGCTTCTTTTTTAAGCTCTTGTACCAATCCGATTTTCTTAGTGACAAGATCAGTAATTTCAAAGGCATTCATGCTTTCATTTTCAATCTGAAACCGCTTTAACATCGTTGTAAAGTCGTAAAGCTTGGTGAGGGTTCCTCCGTTTACAGGTAGCTGAAGTTCTTTTGCACGGTCTACTGTTTCAAAAAGAGAAAGATTGTGTGTTTTTGATGCTACGACTAATTTATCAACAGTAGTTTGACCGATTCCTCTAGGAGGATAATTAATGATACGCTTGAGACTTTCTTCGTCTTTTGGGTTGACGACCAGGCGCAAATACGCTAATACATCCTTAATTTCCTTTCGTTGATAAAAAGAAAGCCCTCCATAGATTCTGTACGGAATATCACGCTTTCTCAAGGCGTCTTCCATGGCTCTGGATTGTGCATTGGTTCGATACAAAATGGCAAAATCAGCATTTTTTCGCTGTTCTTGCATTTTGAATTCGAAAATACTTGAGGCTACGTGTCTACCCTCTTCAGCATCTGTTGTTAAACGATTGATTTGTATCGGTGCACCCTGTTCATTAGAAGTCCAAACTACCTTGTCAATTTTATTTTTATTGTAGCTGATTATGGAATTTGCTGCATTAACAATGGTCTTTGTAGACCGGTAATTTTGCTCCAAACGGTAGAGGCTTACATCGGGATAATCCTTTTGAAAATTGAGAATATTATTGATGTTTGCTCCTCGGAAAGCATAAATACTTTGCGCATCGTCTCCCACTACACAAATATTTTGATAGCGGTCAGCAAGTGCACGAACAATTAGGTACTGCGAATGATTGGTGTCTTGATACTCATCCACCAACAAATAGCGAAAGCGGTCTTGATATTTGGCTAAAACATCAGGAAAACGGTTTAACAGTTCATTAGTTCGCAGCAGTAAATCGTCAAAGTCCATAGCTCCTGCTTTGAAACAGCGTTCTACATATTCTTTGTAAATCGCACCCATTTCAGGACGCCTAGACATCGCATCGGCTTCTTGAAGATCTGAATCGTTGTAGTAGGCTTTTACGGTAATTAAACTGTTTTTAAAAGCAGAAATGCGTCCTCGTACTTGCTTGTATTTATATACATCTTTGTCAAGACTCATTTCCTTAATAATGGAGGCTATCAGTCGATCAGAATCTTGGGTATCGTAAATGGTGAAATTGGAAGGAAACCCTAATTTATCCGCTTCAGCTCTAAGAATTCTCGCAAAAACGGAATGAAATGTACCCATCCACAAGTTTTTTGCTTCACTAGCCCCAACGAGTTCTCCAATGCGTTCTTTCATTTCTCTTGCCGCCTTGTTCGTAAAAGTGAGAGCTAATATGGAAAAGGGGTCTACCCCTTGAGACATGAGATAGGCGATGCGATAGGTCAACACTCTTGTCTTTCCGGAACCGGCTCCCGCTATTACAATCAAAGGACCATCTTTGTGAAGCGTTGGAGCTTTTTGAGCTTCGTTTAAGGCATCTAAATTTGCTGAAAGATCAGTGTTCATGACTAGACAAAAATATCTATTTCTATATTTTAGAATTTGTTTTTAGTCTTTAATTATAAACATTGTATCTTCACAACTTTACGAAGCAACCTTATGAATAAATTTATTTTCCCTCTTTTATTTTTTTCTTTTTCATTCTTTGGTTTTAGTCAGCAAGACTTTCAAGAGCTCAATGAAAAAGTCATTCAGTGGCGTCATGAAATTCATCAAAATCCCGAATTGTCCAACAGAGAATTTAAAACAGCAGAAAAAGTTGCCAACCATCTTCGTTCTCTTGGAATACAAGTACAGACGGAAATTGCGCATACAGGAGTTGTAGGTATCCTTAAAGGAAAACGTCCTGGAAAAGTATTGGCCCTTAGGGCTGATATGGATGCTCTTCCCGTAAAGGAAGCAAACGACCTGCCCTATCGTTCTGAGGTCACAGCCTCTTTTGCTGGTCAGGAAACAGGAGTTATGCATGCTTGTGGTCACGATACCCACGTTGCAATTTTAATGGGGGTAGCAGAGTATTTATCAAAAAAAAATGACTTTTCAGGTACGGTAAAGTTTCTTTTTCAGCCTGCTGAGGAAGGACCCCCACAAGGAGAAAAAGGAGGGGCACGGCTAATGGTTGAAGAAGGAGTTTTGGATCATCCGAAAGTCGATGCTATTTATGGCTTACATATTAATTCTGCAACACCTGTAGGCATGGTGCGTTACAAATCAAAAGGAATCATGGCAGCAGCCCAACGCTTTGTTATTGAAGTAGCAGGTAAACAAGCTCATGGTTCTCAGCCCTGGATGAGTATAGATCCTATCTTAATTTCCGCCAAAATCATTGATGGACTACAAAGTATCATTAGTAGAAACGTTGAATTAACAAAAGAAGGTGCCGTAATTTCTGTTGGTTCCATTCACTCAGGTATCCGATTCAATATAATTCCTGAAACAGCTCGTATGGTGGGAACCATAAGAACACTTGACGAAGATATGAAACAGCTCATTATCAAACGTATGAAAGAAATGGTACCTCAAATTGCTGAGGCTTATGGAGGTAAAGCAAAGATCGAAATTTTTGAATCCGCAGCACTTACCTACAATGACCCCGATCTCACAAATTTTGCTGTGAAGAGTTTAAAAAAAGCGTTGGGTGAAGAAATGGTTATGGAAATGCGAGCCGTTACAGGAGCAGAAGATTTTTCAGCTTTTCAAGAAAAAGTACCTGGCTTTTATTTCTTTCTAGGCGGACTGATTCAAGGAAACAAACCAGAAGAGGCACCCTCACATCATACCCCAGAATTTATGGTTGATGATGCGGGACTTATTTATGGAGTAAAAGCAATGGTTCAGCTCAGCTTGGATTTTTTGAATTGAGGAGTTCTGCAGCATACAGACGACCTTCCTTCCACCAAGATTCCATTTCTTTTTGATTGAAGACGAGTGATTGAGTAGTCAAAATACGGGGGGTGTAAAACATCTGAAGTTTTGCCTGCTTTTGATTGGCCAAAAGCGCTCCTACCTTTTTATTATCCTCTGTGATTTGATCACCCATAAAATCAAGTGTAGAAAGTAATAAATCAAAGGCATTACGAGAACGCATTCGGTTGAATTGTTGGACTTCTGTATTAAGCAATATAGCGTCTATTTCTGTAGCCCCTCGACGCAAGGCCTCTTCTATTGCTATGACACAACCAAAACCGCCATCGGCATATTCGTATTTATTCTTTATGACCAAACTCATGAAAGGGAGATAATTACAGGAAACCCAAATCCAATCTAAAAAGTCTTCATATTGACATTCTGATAACGATTTGTATTCAATTTGATTTAGAGAAAAATTGGATACACAAATGACAACTTCTTTATGTTTTGCTCTTATTTTATTGAACAATTGAAGAGAAATCTTATCTCCTATAAGTTTCCTTAGATTTTTACTTTCACCAAAAGTTTTGCTTCCACGAATGAAATTCTTCAACACATTAAAATGATTGATTTTAATACGGTTAGATTTTCCTTTTTGTTTGATGATAAAAGGACTATTGGAGAACACGGATTGTTGATTTACACCTGTAAATCCTTTTTTGATCGCCTCAATTTCACCTGCAGCAAGATGAGAAACCAAAAGACTGCCAGTAGAAGTCCCAACAAAAAGATCGTATTCTTTTTTGAGATCTTCGATTAAATACTGAGCAATACCCCCAGCAAAAGCCCCTTTACTTCCACCTCCTGAAATAACTAATGCCCTCATGAATTTATAATTTGGGTTTACTTGTTAAATTTACATTCTTTAGAACAGATAAAAAAAGAAAAACGAAAAATGAGTAGTAAGGAAACAGCAATTGAATACCTCAAAGGGGTCGGTCCAGAACGAGCTCGATTACTCAAAGAAGAACTCAATATAAAAACCTTTGAGGATTTATTGCATTTTTTTCCTAACCGTTATATAGATCGCAGTCAGTTTTATCCATTAAATCAACTTCCTCAAAACAATTCAGAAGTTCAGGTAAAAGGAAAGATAACTCAAGTAGAGTTCATAGAGCAAAAACGCGGAAAACGACTCGTAGCTCGGTTTGAAGATGACAATGGGGTATTAGAACTGGTTTGGTTTCGAGGACATCAATGGATCAAAAATCAATTAAAAATGAACAAATCTTATGTGTTGTTTGGACGATTGAATTGGTTCAAAGGAAGAGCCAGTATGCCTCACCCTGAAATGGAGTTGGAGGACAATTTTCAAAAAAACATTCAAGCGGCTTTTTACCCGATATACCCCTCTACAGAAAAACTAATCAACAAAGGAATTTCACAGCGCGTCATTCAGAAATTGGTTGCTCATCTTATCGAAAGAGGGGGCACTTCCTTTTCAGAAACCCTTCCCTCCTATTTATTAAAACATTACAAACTGATGTCCAAAGAAATTGCTTTAAAAGAAGTTCATTACCCCAGTTCACAACAGCAATTGACACGCGCCCAAGTACGTCTCAAGTTTGAAGAATTTCTGTACTTGCAATTGCAATTAGTATTGAAAAATCTGCAGCGTAAAAACAAAATTAAAGGACACTTGTTTGCCCAAGTGGGTTCGACCTTTCACACTTTTTTTAAAGAACACCTCCCTTTTGAACTCACAGTGGCTCAAAAGCGTGTTGTTAAAGAAATTAGAGCGGATATGGGCTCAGGCAGGCAGATGAACAGACTCTTACAAGGAGATGTAGGTTCAGGAAAGACAATTGTCGCTCTTTTATCAATGCTCATAGCTGTTGATAATGGATTTCAGGCCTGTTTGGTTGCTCCAACTGAAATATTAGCACAACAACACCACCAATCACTAATCGATGCTGTTCAAAACACGAAAGTGACCCTGCGCTTGCTTACGGGTAGTAAGAAAACAAAAGAGCGCAAACAAATTCACGAGGAATTGAAATCAGGAGCGCTAAACATTTTGGTAGGAACACACGCAGTCCTAGAAGATCAAGTTCAGTTTAAAAATTTGGGACTTGCTATCATAGACGAGCAGCATCGTTTTGGGGTGGCACAGCGCGCCAAACTATGGGCAAAAAACGATCTTCCACCCCACGTACTGGTGATGACAGCGACTCCGATTCCTAGAACTTTAGCAATGAGTATTTACGGTGATCTGGATGTTTCTGTAATCGATCAATTGCCTCCAGGTAGAAAACCTATCAAAACCATGCACCGTTACGACAACAAAAGATTAGCTGTTTTTGCATTCATTAAAGAAAAGATAAAAGAAGGTAGACAAGTTTATATTGTATACCCGTTAATAGAAGAATCTGAAAAATTGGATTACAAAGACCTTATGGATGGCTTTGAAAGTGTCTCCAGAAGTTTTCCTGGCCCTGAATATCAAACCAGTATAGTTCACGGCAGAATGAAACCAGAGGACAAAGCCTATGAAATGGAGCGTTTTGTTTCAGGGAAAACACAGATAATGGTGGCAACTACAGTTATAGAAGTAGGTGTAAATGTTCCAAATGCTACTGTTATGGTGGTAGAGAGTGCTGAGCGATTTGGTCTCTCTCAACTACATCAATTAAGAGGTCGCGTAGGAAGAGGGTCGGATCAAAGCTATTGCATACTGATGAGTGGTGCCAAGCTATCTGATGAAGGAAAAACACGCCTAGAAACGATGGTTCAATCCAATGATGGGTTTGAAATTGCTGAAGCAGATTTACGTTTAAGAGGCCCTGGGAATTTGATGGGGACACAACAAAGCGGGGCTCTTCAACTCAAGATTGCTGATGTTCTCAAAGACTCCGATCTTTTAAAAACTGCGCGGGCAACTGCACAAAAAATACTAAAGCAAGACCCCCATTTGGTTCAGTCAGAACATCAAGTCATTAAAAAGACCCTCACCTCCCTAAAATTTGATTCAAACATTTGGAATTTCATTAGTTAAAAGTGCCGTGAGGAATCTTATATTTGTGCAGTACTAATTTATAAAGACCAATTTCTTGAAAATATCACACAACTGGCTGCAACAATTTATCAAAGTTAATCTACCCGTGGAGGAAATTGCTGTTCTACTAACTGATTTGGGTCTTGAAGTAGAAGGAATTGAACATTTCGAAAGCCTCAAAGGAGGACTAGAAGGTGTTGTAGTGGGCGAAGTGTTGCGTTGTGAACAACATCCTAATGCAGATCGTTTAAAACTAACTGAAGTTGCCATCGGGACAGATGAAAATCTTTCAATTGTTTGTGGCGCACCCAATGTCGCTAAAGGACAAAAGGTTTTGGTAGCGACTGTGGGCTCGACGCTGCATATGTTTGACGGTACTAGTCTAAAAATAAAGAAAGGAAAAATACGGGGTGAAGTTAGTCAGGGAATGATCTGTGCAGAAGATGAACTAGGCTTGGGTAACGATCACGACGGCATACTAGTTTTGGACTCAAACACAAAAGTAGGAACCCCAGCAGCAGCTCTTTTTGAAATTGAAAATGATACTGTTTTTGAAATCGGGCTAACTCCAAACAGAGCAGATGCAATGAGTCACATGGGTGTAGCTAGAGATCTTAGAGCAGTTTGCCTTTTACGAGAAATCCCTCATGAATGGACTCGTCCAGAAACTTCTTCTTTTCATGTAGAAAATACCCAACGTACTATTGCTGTGGAAGTGAAAGACAAAGAGCGTTGTTCACAATATTATGGTTTAACAATAACAGGGGTTCAAATTGCTGCTTCACCAATATGGCTTCAAAATAGATTGAAAGCAATTGGAATTTTACCCAAAAACAATGTTGTTGACATAACCAATTATGTCTTGCACGACCTTGGTCAGCCTCTTCATGCATTTGATGCAGACAAACTCAATGAAAAGATTATTGTGCAGACCTGTTCCCCTGGGACATCATTTACAACCTTGGATGGCATAGAAAGAACGCTTGACCAAGAAGATTTAATGATATGTGATAGTAAAAAACCACATTGTATAGCTGGAGTTTTTGGCGGTCAAGAATCGGGGGTAGATCAACAAACTACAGCTGTTTTTTTAGAGAGCGCTTACTTTGACCCTGTTAGCATACGCAAGACTGCAAAACGCCACGGACTAAACACAGATGCCTCATTTCGCTTTGAAAGAGGTATCGATCCTGAAGGAGGCATTACAGCCTTAAAAAGGGCTGCTATATTAATAAGAGATATCGCTGGAGGAAAAATTTCTAGTTCCATACAAGAATCTATGCAGAATTTGAAAGAGGAAGCGCATATTTTTTTAAATTATGATTATTTGTTTAAAACAATTGGTCAGACCATAAATGAAAAAGATTTAACCACTATTCTCAATGCGTTAGAAATTAAAATCACTAATACTTCTGAGTCAGGAATAGGGATCACCATGCCACGTTATCGAGTGGATGTAACACGTCCAGCAGATGTTGTTGAAGAAGTGCTTAGAATTTACGGGTACAATAATCTTGAAGACAAAACATTAACCTATAACGCTAATCCACCCTATCTATGGAATAGTGAATATAAATTAGAAAATGCCCTAGCACAGAAGTTGACGGGATTAGGTTTTGTAGAAATGTTAAATAATTCTTTGACTGGTGTTGATTCGGAGACCAACTTTTTTAAGCCAATCCGTCTAGTTAACCCATTGGGAAAGGAGCTTTCCGTTTTAAGACAAACCCTTATTCACAACGTTTTAGAGGTTGTTTCTTTTAACCTAAATCGTCAAAACAAAGACCTCAAGCTGTTTGAGTTTGGAACAGTTTACGGCAAGAAAGCAAGTGAATACATAGAAGAAAAACACCTGAGTATTACCGCAGTAGGCTCTTCTTTAAAACATTCTTGGGATTTTCCTAAGGCGCCTGACAACTTTTTTTATCTCAAAGGATTGCTTTATGACATTTTCGAGTTTTTCAGATTAGAAGATTTAGAGTTTAATTCTGTTTCACATCCGCATTTCGATCAGGCCTTTGAATTGAGTTCTCAAAAAAACACCTACGGTGTTTTTGGCTCGATTTCTTCAGATTTGAGAAAAAAATACGGAATTGAACAAGACGTATTTTCTACGGAACTCAATTGGTCTCTATTATCTAAAAAAGCCTTTTCAAAAAATCTAGTATTTCAATCTGTTCCAAAGTTTCCATCTATGAAAAGAGACTTTGCCTTACTATTAAACCGAGAAATTTCTTTTGAAGCCCTAAAGAAAACGGCATTTAATACAGAAAGAAAGATTCTGAAATCGGTTGAACTTTTTGATGTTTATGAAGGAAAAAACCTACCTAAAAGTAAAAAGTCTTACGGCATTAGTTTTATTTTCCAAGACTACAATAAAACCCTAACAGACAGACAGGTAGACAAAATAATGGACAAATTAAAAAAGAATTTCACCAAAGAGTTTCAAGCGGAATTGCGTTCTTAAAATGCCTCTTTTTGAAGGAATAATTCCTATTTTTGTTTTTTAATGCGAAGGATTATGAACGTGAAGTTACTCCCAAAAACCAATATTGAAGTTGCTTTAAAAAAAACTAGTGAATTAAACAAAAAGCATCACCTCACTCAATTAAATAAGTTAATAAAAAGTTTAAGTCTCACAACCTTAAATGGATTTAAACTAGACTTGCTTTCCAAGGATCGCATTTACCATATCGATCAAATCAAGAAAGTTTGTATCGATTACCGGCTTCGATTTTTGGACATCAAGTACTTCAAGAATGAATTACCAAAGGAAGCTCTTCATAAAATTAGTCTTCTTGAAAACAAACATCAAACCCGGTTGGGAGAGTTTAAGATCATGGCTCCTTCAGTTCTTTTTCGTCTAAAAAAAACGGATGATCCTTTGTTGTTTGTCCCTCTTGGGAATAACTACTATTATTTGATACACAAATGGGGTAATGATTTGCATCCGCTAAGAAAACTAATGATGTGGCCTTTAATAAATGTCTGGAATTTACTGTTGACGGTTTTTGCTTTTTCCTGGCTTCTCACAGAAATTACGCCGATCCAACTTTTTACGCGAACACCAGACAGTAGCACCTACTGGATGTTGTTGTTTTTTATTTTTAAGGCAGTCGCTTCTGTCGTTTTGTATTTTGGATTTGCTTTGGGTAAAAACTTCAACCCTGCCATTTGGAACAGTCGTTATAGTAAAACCTAAAAAGAAGGAATGTCTAAAGACAAGTATCATTTAATCTTCACAGGATCTTCAGTTGAAGTTCTTGCTTTGGTCGATGCGCTTCAAGAAAAAGGTATTCTGCCAGTGATTAAAGATCAAGGAGAGTCCGCACGCTTGGCTGGCTTTGGAGTTACTAGTCCCTTTCAGCAACAAGTTTACCTCCATGAAGAGGAATTGGAGGAGGGAAAAAAAATTCTAGCTCTTCTTTTTTAAGCTTTCTTTATTTTCTATTTTGCGTTGGTAATTGAATTGAATTAATTTTCCTAAAACACTTTCAGTGAAAATAAATTCTTTCTAAAGAAATGAACAAATGAATACAAGTTTTGAATTACTTGATTATGCTGTATTTGCTATATATGCTGTAGTCATTTTGGGAGTAGGACTATGGGTTTCTAGAAATAAGGAAGGAAAAACTAAAAGCACAGAAGATTATTTCCTGGCAAGTAAGTCACTGCCATGGTGGGCTATAGGAGCTTCCCTCATTGCGGCAAATATTTCAGCGGAACAGTTTATCGGGATGTCTGGATCGGGTTTTGCTGGAGGCCTCGCTATTGCAACCTATGAATGGATGGCAGCCCTGACCTTGATTGTAGTAGGTAAATTTTTCTTACCCATCTTTATTAAAAAGAAAATCTATACAATCCCAGAATTTGTGGAACAAAGGTATTCCAGTCAGCTCAAAACTATTTTGGCTGTGTTTTGGATCGGATTATATGTTTTTGTAAATCTGGCTTCAGTACTTTACTTAGGAGGGCTAGCTTTGCAAACTATTCTTGGTATAGACATGTTTACTGCAGTAATTGGTTTGGCCACATTTGCAGCTGCTTACTCGCTTTATGGAGGTTTATCTGCTGTTGCTTGGACAGACATCATTCAAGTTATTGTTTTGGTGTTAGGTGGACTAGTTACGACTTATTTGGCTTTAGATACTGTGTCCGGTGGTCAAGGTTTTATGGAAGGATTATCAACCATATACCAAGCAGTACCAGAACGCTTTGACATGATACTAGAAAAATCCAACCCGGAGTACATGAACCTACCAGGTATTGGTGTTTTAATTGGAGGTATGTGGATCGCTAATTTGTATTATTGGGGCTTCAACCAGTACATCATTCAACGCACATTAGCTGCAAAATCTTTGGAGGAGTCTCAAAAGGGAATACTGTTTGCTGCAAGCTTGAAAATGGTGATCCCGTTAATCGTTGTAATTCCTGGTATAGCAGCATATGTTATAGTAAATGACCCAACATTATTGGGTTCTTTAGGGGAAGCAGGAATGTCAAACCTCCCTTCAGCCACCCAAGCAGACAAAGCGTATCCTTGGCTCATGCAGTTTCTTCCAACCGGTTTAAAGGGAATTGCTGTTGCAGCCCTAGCCGCTGCTATCGTTTCTTCTTTGGCTTCTATGCTCAATTCTACAGCAACCATATTCACTATGGATATTTACAAGCAATTGATCAATCCTGAAGCTGGAGAATCCAAAACAGTTAACATAGGGCGCCTTTCTGCATTTGTTGCCCTCGTTATCGCTACGATCATGGCGCCTCTTCTTGGAGGAATCGATCAAGCATTTCAATTCATTCAAGAGTACACTGGAATAGTAAGTCCAGGAATTCTATCTGTATTTGTCTTAGGGCTTTTCTGGAAAAAGACTTCCAACAAAGGTGCCATTTACGGTGCACTAGCTTCCATACCCATCGCACTCTTTTTTAAAGTAGGTCCCAAGGGCTGGATGGCTGGAAGTGGGCTCGAAGATCTTTTCCCTACACTTCCCTTCTTAGATCAAATGGGTCTTACTGCATTGATTTCCATGCTAGTAATCGCGCTTGTCAGTTTAAGAAAAAACAAAGAACAGGATGATGAAAAAGGAATCGAATTAGAAAAAGGAACGTTTACGACTTCTTCGCTTTACAATATTGGCTCATTCGCTCTGATGCTGATTTTAGCGTTTTTATACGCTTTCTTTTGGTAGTTTCGAGTAATTATTTAATGGCATTATCCAAGGGTAATGCCTTTTTTTATTCGATTAATTCACCCCCATCTGTATTCTCAATTCCTTAATCTTGGGATCGGTCATGTATTCATCAAAAGACATGTGACGGTCTATGATTCCGCTAGGCGTCAACTCTACAATACGAGTTCCTAGACTTTGCGAAAACGCATGATCGCTAGTACTACAAAGCAAGGTGCCCTTGTAATTTTTTAGTGAGTTGTTAAAAGCAGTGATCGATTCTAGATCCAAATGGTTTGTCGGTTCGTTTAGGAGCAAGACATTGGCGCGCTCCATCATCATTTTTGACAGCATACAACGTACTTTTTCACCCCCAGAGAGCACATTGCATTGTTTTAAGGCCTCTTCGCCGCTAAACAGCATTTTACCGAGGAATCCTCTTAAAAAAACTTCTTCCTTTTCTTCTTCAGTTTTGGCGTATTGACGCAACCAATCAACCAAAGACATGGGTTTTTCAAAAAAGGCATCGTGGTCTGCCGGAAGATAGGCTTGATTGGTAGTAACTCCCCATTCAAATGAGCCACTAGCGGCTTGGGACTCGCCCATCAATATATCATAAAAAGCAGCAAGCGCGCGCGTATCTTTGGCATACAGAATGACTTTGTCGCCTTTTGCGAGGTTTAAATGGACATCTTGAAACAGCACATCTCCGTCTAGCGAGGCAGAAAGGTTTTCAATGTTTAAAATTTGATCGCCAGCCAAACGCTCTTGTTCAAAAATTAGGGCTGGATAACGACGACTTGAAGGTTTAATTTCTTCAATATCCAATTTGTCGATCATTTTTTTTCTTGAAGTCGCTTGTTTGGACTTGGCTACGTTAGCAGAAAAGCGTGCAATAAACTCCTGCAATTCCTTTTTCTTCTCTTCTGCTTTTTTATTTTGTTGAGCTCGTTGGCGTGCCGCCAACTGACTCGACTCGTACCAGAACGTATAATTGCCTGAATAGTGATTGATTTTACCAAAATCAATATCGGAGATGTGGGTACACACCGCATCTAAAAAATGTCGGTCGTGGGAAACGACAATGACCGTATTGTCATAATTCGCCAAAAACTGCTCCAGCCACATGATCGTATCATAATCCAAGTCGTTTGTAGGTTCATCCATGATCAACACATCTGGATTTCCAAAAAGCGCTTGTGCCAAAAGCACACGAACTTTTTGCTTACCGTCCAATTCAGACATGGAGGTATAATGAAGTTTTTCAGCAATTTCTAGATTAGAAAGCAAGGCTGCAGCCTCACTGTCTGCATTCCAACCGTTCATTTCTTCATAGGCTACTTGAAGGGTCCCGACACGTTCTCCATCGGCATCAGAAAAGTCTTCTTTTGCATAGAGAGAATCCATTTCTGCCTTAATTTCATACAGCTTGTGGTTTCCCCTTAAAACCGTGTCTAAAACCGTATAGCTATCGTAAGCGTTGTGGTTTTGTTCTAAAACAGACAGTCGTTTTCCGGATTCTAAATGAACCGACCCTGAGTTGGCGTCTTGCTTGCCTGAAAGAATTTTAAGAAAAGTGGACTTACCCGCACCATTGGCTCCGATGATGCCGTAGCAATTCCCAGGAGTAAAACTGACATTTACTTCATCAAATAAGACGCGTTTACCAAATTGCACTGAAAGATTAGAAACCGATAACATACTTCTTGTTTTTTGAGTTGCAAACTTACACAAATCCCAGCGTTGGATTTAATAGCATTCTAAGAATTTTAAAAACGAAAAGTGCTATTTTTGAAGTGATATGAATAAAATACTTCCCATTCTCTTCTTTGGACTGCTCTTGGGCTGTGAGTCTACGAAAAAACAAAGAAGTGGGATTTTTTTGGGTGGGCAAATTGTCAATCCCTCTTCGCGTTCGGTTACCCTATATCAAGGGGCTGATGTTATTGAAATGTTGGAACTTGATGAAAACCTGCGGTTTCAAAGACAATACGATTCGCTGCCAAGTGGGATTTACAAGCTTGAGCATTTGCCTGAATACCAGACGCTACTCTTGGAAGAAAAAGACAGTATTCTCGTTCGTATCAACGCTGCATCTTTTGATGAATCCATTGTTTTTACAGGTATAGGCGCTTCAAAAAACAATTTTCTGGTCGAATTGCATCTCAAACAAGAAGCAGAAAACCGATTTCTTTCATCTAAATACTCCAGTCCAAAAAAAGACTTCAAAGAACTCATCGATTCGCTACTTATGGAAAAGAAAGCCATGTGGATACAGATGGACTCACTAAACAACTTAAGCCCTATTGCCCAAAAAGTCACGCAAGCTGCCTACATCTACCCCTATGCCAATATACGTGAGCGCTATGCTTTACTCCGAGGAACCCAATGGACGACAAAAGAAGACAGTTTGTTCTTTAATTTTAGACGCTACTTGAAGTACGATGATACCGATTTGGCTTTTTTTGATCCCTATGTAAACTACCTACTCAACTTTATCAGTCAAAAAGCATTGCAAAGCGGAGAATCTTATTTTAAGGTTCGGCAAACTACGGATTTTAATATTCGACGTTTGGAGGTTTTGGAAAAGGAAATTAAAGGTAAATTGTTGCGGAATAGCCTCGCTCGGGTGATTGCAGTAGAAGAAATTCTGACCTTCGAAAATCACGATCAGCACGAACTTTTTTTACAATACTACTCCACAATAAACACCTCTCCCGCCTACTTTGCAGAAGTACTCGCACTGCACAGTGATATCAGTAAAATGGAGGTTGGAAAACCATTGCCCATAGTAGAGTTACAGAATTCTAAAAGAGAAACGATAAGCAGTGCCTCATTAGCAAAGGGTACACCAACAGTACTTTACTTTTGGTCGCAAACCCAAATGAACCATTACCGCAATACCCTAAAGCGGGTCAAAAAACTACAAGTTGAGCATCCAAATATTCGGTTTACAGGAATTTGTATTCAACCCTTTAACGCACTGGTGGATCAAGTTCAAAAAATGATGGAAATCCTACCTGAAAACCAGTATGCCCTTGTCAATTTTGAAAAAGCAAGTAAAGCCTGGGTGTTGACATTACTGAACAAGGCCATTATCATAAACTCTCAAGGAACTATAATAGAAGGTTTTGGTAATTTTTCTGAGGAGGCTTTTGAAGGTTTGTTAGAAGAATTATAGTTTACAAAATATTGATGAATTCGATACCCAGTCGTTGAGTTGAAAAGGTCATATGCAAGAAGACCTATGACATGCTATAAAATTTCCTCAACTCGATCTTTTATTTAACAAAATATTTTTTGAAATAAACATGAAATGAACGATTTTGGGGAGGGCTTTGTGGGTTCGGTATGGCGGTGTACGGAGGGTGCAGGTTTGCAAGAAGGCTAACTTTATAATGAGTTGCGGTTTGTGTCAGAAAGTGAAGTCCAAGGCTGGGTGCAGTTGGAAGGAGAATCAGGGCCGGAATGGTTTTTTAACGCTACGTATTCCATAGAAGGAGAAACCCTTACTATTTCTGATGATGGAGATTCCTTTATCGCTATTCTCAATGAAGACTATACAGCTTTGATTACCAATATAGACGGTGAAGGGGAATGCGTTTTTGTGAAGCAGTAATGGATCCACAAACACACCAAAACCTAAATTTTACAAAGAACAGAAAATCAAAAAAACAACCTCAATTGGGTCTTAGTTCCCTTTTTTATAATCAGCTAAAAATTTAGCCAAACCAATATCGGTTAGTGGGTGGTTGAGCAGCCCTTTGATTGCAGAGAGCGGACCTGTCATAACATCAGCACCTATTTTTGCACAGTTTACAATATGCATCGTATGACGTACAGAAGCGGCAAGAATTTCCGTTTCATAGGCATAATTGTCATATACCAAACGAATGTCTTCAATCAAATCCAATCCGTCGGTAGAGTTGTCGTCCAGTCGCCCTATAAATGGAGAGACATAAGTAGCTCCTGCTTTAGCAGCAAGTAGTGCTTGACCTACTGAAAAAACGAGGGTGCAATTTGTTTTTATACCTGCATCTGAAAAGTATTTCAATGCCTTTACTCCTTCTTCAATCATGGGTACTTTCACTACGATTTGAGGATGTAGTGCGGCCAAGGCTTCACCTTCCTTAATCATTCCTTCAAAATCGACAGAGATGACCTCTGCAGAGACATCGCCTTCCACAATATCACAGATGTCTTTGTAGTGCTGTAAGATGTATTTTTCACCTGTTATGCCTTCTTTAGCCATCAAGGAGGGGTTGGTTGTTACTCCGTCCAGTACCCCAAGTGCTTGTGCTTCACGTATTTGATCTAAATTGGCAGTGTCGATAAAGAATTTCATAAAATGCTTAAAGTTTATAGTGGTTCATAATGAGTTTTTCAAAGATACGACTGGGAAGTAGTTTTTTTAATGTTTTGGATAGTTTTTGCATAAAAGGTCCTACCTGATAGTGTACTTTGAGGGAAGGCTTTTGCAAAAGCGCAGCTACCGCTTTGGCAATTTCATCGGGTGGATTTCCTTGATCTACATGAGTGTTCATGGTTTCTAGACCCTCTGCGTATTTTTTATAAGGAGAATTTTGCAGTACAGGAGCATGATACCTTCTGGAGGCAATGTCTGTTGCATAGTCACCCGGAGCGAGTGTACATACTTTTATACCAAAGCCTTTGACTTCCATTCGTAGGCTTTCTGTCAATATAGACAACGCACTCTTTGAAGCGGAATAGGCGCCTCGAAAGGGCAATCCCATATAACCCGCTATAGAAGTAATGTTAATGATGGTTCCCTCTCCTTGCTTTCTCATAATCGGGAGCACAGCCTGAGCCATTTGTAACGGTCCAAAGCAATTGATTGCAAAATTTTCCTCTACCGCTTTTAACTCCAGTTCCTCCATAGGTCCTGTGATGCCTACACCAGCATTATTGATAAGCACATCCAAACGCGTTGCTTTGTTAACGACTTCCGCAACACAATTCTGGATAGAGTCCGCAGCAGTAATTTCCAAAGCAAGGAGTTCAAAAGGGAACTGGTGGGTCTGTTTTTTTGGGTCACGACAGGTTCCAAAAACACGATATCCATGTTTGTGGAGATGCATGGCGGTTGCTAGGCCTAAACCCGAAGAAGCACCGGTAATCAAAACTACTTTTTGCATTACTATTGAAAAAGGGCAAGCGACCTACATCACACCGCTACGACCACCTACCCTTGCTGCGTTCCCGCCCTGGGGGGTTCAGCAGGAGCTGGTTGTGTAGGACTTGCCCGGTGCAAATATAACCCCTTCCATTGAGTTCAACAATCATTTTAATTGCTTAATTTGCCCATTATAAAACCCCCTACAAGTACATATGAAAATTTTTATAAGCTTATTGACGGGACTTGTTCTTCTCACCTGTAGTGGTCCCAAAGCACCCAATATTAAAATCAAAACAGGAGTCAAAGGAAATAAAATCACCACAGGCACAGAATTACAACTGAGTATAAAAACCTCCTTGGAAGGATACACTGTGGAATACTTTTTAAACGACAAGCCCATAGAAGCTACGCATTTGTTCTCCGAAAAAAAATTGGGAGATTATGAAATTAAAGCCGTGATTTCTCAGGAAGAAAATACCTACGAAACAACGACCCTGCTTACCCACCTGGCCAGTGCCCCTCCCAAACTGTATTCTTATGAATTAATTCAAACCTACCCTCACGATATTTCTGCCTATACCCAAGGATTGGAATTTGATGGCGATGTTTTGTACGAAAGCACCGGTCTCTATGGTCAATCTACTTTGCGTACGGTCGATTTCAATACAGGGGAGCTTTTGTCAAATAAACCCTTAGATGCCGCATATTTCGGAGAGGGATTGACTCTTTTTGATGATTCTGTCATTCAACTTACATGGAAAGCAGAAAAAGGTTTTGTGTACAACAAAACCGATTTATCGATGCTAAAGTCGTTTCCCTACGAAGAAAGTAATGAAGGCTGGGGACTTTGTAACGATGGAACACAACTCTATAAATCCGACGGTACGGAGAAGATTTGGACCTTGGATCCTCAAACCTATACTGAACAAGACTTTATACAAATAATGACACATAAATCCGCTTTGAAAAACCTGAATGAGCTGGAATGGGTTGATGGAAAAATCTACGCCAATACCTACCAATTTGAAAAGGATGTAGTTGTGATTATAAACCCCAACACTGGTGCTGTAGAAGGAGTAGTAGACTTTTCAGGATTAAAACAAAAAGTAAAGCAACATCCAGAACTCAACGTCCTCAATGGAATTGCCTACCACCCTGTGAGAAACACTTTTTTTGTCACAGGAAAAAACTGGGACAAGCTTTTTGAAGTAAAGATCATTCCCAGATCATGACTTCTTTTACCCTAGAAAGGACCGTTCTTAAAGAACATTTGGACGAGCTCAACCATGTCAACAATATTCAGTATTTGCAATGGGTTCAAGAAGCTGCAAAAGCCCACTGGGATGCTTTAACCAAAGGGCGAGCGGATGAATTTGAAATATGGGTCGTTCGAAGCCATCACATTGAATACAAAAAAGCTGCTTTTCTCGGAGATCAACTGATCTTACGAACCTACGTTTCCAAAAGCAAAGGAGCGCTATCAGAACGAATAGTAGAAATCGTTTTAAAAAAAAATGAGCGTATTATAGCTAAATGTGGTACACAATGGTGCTATATCAATAAAAACACAGGCAAGCCTGAACCCCTTTCAGAACCCATACTTGCGTTATTAAAATAAGACCTTAAGCGTTGAAGAGCGCTCTACCCTGCATCAACTCATGAACTTCACGCGCTACTCCAGCTAGAACAAATTCGTTTTCTGGATCCACAAGCACGCGATCAATAAAATCTACTACTGTCTCCATATCTGTTTCTTTTAAACCACGAGTGGTAATTGCAGCAGTACCTAAACGTATTCCAGAGGTCACAAAGGGAGATTTATCATCAAAGGGTACCATGTTTTTGTTGGCGGTAATTTCTGCTTTAACCAAGGCCTGTTCTGCTGCTTTACCTGTAATGTCTTTATTGCGAAGGTCAATCAACATCATGTGATTGTCCGTACCCCCAGAGATGAGGTGATATCCGCGTGAAACAAAAGCCTTAGCCATAGCTTGTGCATTTTTCTGAACTTGAATCATGTAGTTTTTGAATGTGGGTTGAAGCGCCTCTTCAAAAGCGATTGCTTTTGCTGCGATAACATGCATCAGGGGTCCTCCTTGGTTGCCCGGGAAAACAGCCATGTTGAGTAGATGCGACATTTTCTGAGGGGTTCCGTTTTTTAGAGTCAACCCAAAAGGATTGTCAAAGTCCTCCCCCATCAAAATCAACCCACCACGGGGTCCTCTCAAGGTTTTGTGGGTAGTTGTCGTGACAACATGACAATGGGGAATGGGATCGCTTAGCAAACCTGTAGCTATCATACCTGAGGGATGAGAAATGTCTGCTAGTAAAAAGGCTCCTACTTCATCTGCAATGGCCCTGAACTGAGCAAAATCAATATCTCTAGAATAGGCAGACGCTCCTGCTATGATCATTTCGGGTTGTACCTCTTTTGCTATAGAACGTATATTGTCGTAATCTAATCGACCGCTTGCTTCTTGAACCCCATAAAAATGCGCTTTGTACAACCGACCAGAAAAATTTACTGGGGATCCATGGGTCAAATGTCCACCGTGTGACAAATCAAAACCCAAAATTTTATCACCAGGCTTTAAAAAAGCATGAAATACAGCGGTATTGGCTTGTGAACCCGAATGCGGTTGAACATTAGCATATGCAGCATCAAACAGACGCTTTGCACGGTCAATTGCCAATGCTTCTACTTCATCAACGACTTCACAACCACCGTAATAGCGTTTTCCAGGATAGCCTTCCGCATATTTATTTGTAAGAACGGAACCACAAGCTTCCATAACGGCGGGACTTGTGAAATTCTCCGAAGCTATTAATTCGATTCCATTGGACTGTCGAGCTGCTTCTCTATCTATTAAATCAAAAAGTATCGTATCTCGCTGCATAATTTATTTTTAAAACTCAAAATTAACCTATTTGACATTTTAGTGCCTCATTAACTAAATCAAAAAAACTAGAGTTATACAACGGTAATTAACACTTACTTTATCTCTAAAGACTTCATTGATAGAGACATAATGTCTTGAATCATAGTATTTCATCTGTCAAGAAGGCAGAATTAAACTGTTGGAATAACTTTTGAAAGAGTCTTCATTAAAAATTGCTATGAATTTGAATAATCTTACCTTAAAAACTCAAGAAGCTGTTCAGGCTGCCCAACAATATGCTTTTGAAAAGGGGCATCCTCAGATTGAGGACGAGCACTTATTTTATGGATTGCTGGAAGTAGATGAAACCGTACTGCCCTACCTTTTTGGCAAACTCAATATTGATATCAATCTTCTTAAAAAAATAAATACCAGCGCACTAAATCAATTTTCAAAAGTCGAAGGAGGTTCGCAAGTACTCTCACAAAAAGCACAAAAGACTCTAATGCAAGCGGTGGCCTTGGCTAAAAATCAACAAGACGACTATGTAGCCACAGAGCATCTATTGAAGGCATTAGTGCAATCGGATAGTACAGTAGCCAAACTACTCAAAGACCAAGGTGTAACTGAACAAAATCTAGAAGCAGCTGTTGTCAGCTTGCGTAAAGGTGAAAAAATCACATCTCCTGCTGCAGAACAACAATACAATGCATTAGAGAAATACGCAAAAAATTTAAACCAATTGGCTGAAGAGGGTAAATTGGATCCCGTTATTGGTAGGGACGATGAAATAAGACGCTTATTACAGATCTTAAGCCGCCGGACAAAAAACAACCCCATACTGGTAGGAGAGCCTGGAACTGGTAAAACGGCTATTGCTGAGGGCTTAGCTCATCGAATTGTAGATGGCGATGTCCCCGAAAACCTAAAAGACAAAAGGATCTTTGCCTTGGACATGGGCGCCCTAATAGCAGGAGCTAAATACAAAGGAGAGTTTGAAGAACGCCTTAAAAGTGTTATTAAAGAAGTAACCCAAAGTGACGGAGACCTGGTACTCTTCATCGATGAGATACATACCCTTGTAGGAGCTGGTGGTGGCGAAGGTGCGATGGATGCAGCCAATATTTTAAAGCCAGCTCTCGCACGTGGTGAATTGCGTGCCATAGGAGCTACAACACTAGACGAATACCAAAAGTATTTTGAAAAAGATAAAGCCTTAGAGCGGCGTTTTCAAAAAGTACATGTAGATGAACCTGATCAAGAAAGTGCCCTTTCAATCCTGAGGGGAATCAAAGAAAAGTACGAAACCCATCATAAAGTTCGAATTAAAGACGATGCGTTGATAGGAGCTGTATCACTTTCAAGCCGTTACATCACAAATCGTTTCCTACCCGACAAAGCGATAGATTTAATGGATGAAGCTGCTTCAAAATTGCGAATGGAAATAAATTCCAAACCAGAGGAGTTGGATACATTGGATCGAAAAATTCGTCAAATAGAAATCGAATTGGTTGCTATAAAAAGAGAAAATGATATTGCAAAAATCAAACAATTATCCAAAGAACTCGGAGAATTTAAAGAAGAACGCAATACCCTATTCGCAAAGTGGAGTCAAGAAAAAGAGGTTATTGATTCCGTACAACAAACAAAAACCACTATTGAAGAACTCAAAACTCAAGCCGATCGAGCGGAACGTGACGGTGACTATGGTACTGTAGCAGAGATACGCTATGGAAAACTTCAAGAAATGGAAACTAAAATGAATACACTTCAAAAGCAACTTGCTGAAACACAAACTGGAGACAGCCTTATCAAAGAGGAAGTGACCTATGACGATATTGCAGAAGTTGTTGCAAAATGGACGGGCATACCTGTGAGTAAAATGTTACAATCCGACAGGGAAAAACTACTGCACTTAGAACAAGCCCTCCACAAAAGACTTGTAGGGCAAGAAAAAGCGGTTCTTGCAGTAAGTGATGCGATTCGAAGAAACCGTACAGGGCTTCAAGACCACAACCGCCCTATAGGCAGCTTTCTTTTCTTAGGAACTACAGGCGTTGGAAAAACCGAATTGGCTAAAGCCCTTGCAGAGGTATTGTTTGATGATGAAAACAACATTACGCGAATCGATATGAGTGAATATCAAGAGCGGCATGCGGTGAGTCGTTTGGTTGGTGCACCTCCAGGTTATGTAGGCTACGAAGAAGGTGGACAATTGACCGAAGCGGTTCGGAGAAACCCCTACTCTGTTGTTCTACTAGACGAAATTGAAAAAGCTCACCCTGACACTTTTAATATTTTACTTCAAGTACTGGATGAAGGTAGGTTGACAGATAACAAAGGGCGTCTGGCAGATTTTAAAAACAGCGTTATTATCATGACCAGCAACATAGGTAGTCAAGAGATACAAGCTGCTTTTGAAAATAACCCTTCATTTGAAACAGCGGAAGAAAAAGCAAAAGAAGAAGTTTTAAAGCTGCTAAAGCTCACGGTACGACCTGAGTTTTTAAATCGAATTGACGACCTGGTACTTTTTTCTCCCCTAACACGAAAAGAAATTCATAAAATCGTTCACCTACAACTGAAAAAAATTCAAGATCAGTTGAAAACACAAGATCTCAAATTGGAAGTCACAGAAGAGGCCATTTCTCAACTAGCAGCTCTTGGTTTTGATCCTCAATACGGTGGACGCCCCGTGAGGCGTGTCCTTCAAAAAGAACTTCTCAATCCTTTGAGCAAAGAACTCCTCAGAAATGAACTGAATAAAGAAGAACAAATGGTCTTCGATTGCATTGAAGGACATTTTCTTTTTAGAAACAGCAAGTCTCTAGCAAGCGAGGATTAATACTATCTTTGTGGTATGCAAAAGAACGTAAACATCCAAAACAAACGCGCCCGTTTTGAATTCGAACTTTTAGACGAATACACTGCAGGGATTGTTCTGACCGGAACGGAGATCAAATCCCTTCGGAACAGCAAAGCTTCTATTGCTGAAAGCTTTTGTGAATTCAATGAAAAAGGAGAATTGTTTACTGTTAATATGAATATTGACGAGTATGCTTTCGGCACTCGGTATAATCATCGTCCCAAGGCTCAACGCAAACTGTTACTTCAAAAAAGAGAACTTAAAAAGTTGCACAAAGAGGTAAGATACAGCGGACTAACGATTGTTCCTTTGCGATTGTTTATCAATGATAAAGGTTTCGCTAAATTAAAGATTGCTCTAGCCCGAGGAAAAAAACTATATGACAAGCGGGAGACCATAAAAGATCGAGAAAACAAAATACATTTGGATCGAGTAAAAAAGAAGTTTAACAAAAGTTAACTGTTCGTTCTCTAAATAATGACTTACTTTAAATCAAATTTTAAACCATGAAATCTTATTTCTACTTTCTCTTTTTAAGTTGTTCTTTGGCGTGGACACAAACGCCCCTTGCCAGACTGGAGACTTCTCCTCGTCACCATGAGTGGGTAACTGTAGATCAGACCGCTCAAACGAAAGCCTTTTTGGTTTATCCAGAAGTAGCCGATAAAAAGCCGGTTGTCTTGTTAATTCATGAAAACAGAGGTCTTAATGATTGGGCCAGAAGCATGGCAGATCAAATTGCAGAAATGGGTTACATTGCCCTAGCTCCTGATTTTCTCTCAGGCAAAGCTCCCAACGGAGGGGGTACAACTGCCTTTGAAAATTCAGATGCTGCTCGAACTGCAATCTATGATTTGGATCCAAATGAAATCCTTCATATACTTGATAAAACTGTTGATTTTGCAAAAAAAATCCCTGCCTCTAACGGAAAAGTAGTGGTAATTGGATTTTGCTGGGGCGGTAGCCAATCGTTCCAATTTGCAACCCAAACTACTGCTATTGAAACTGCAATCGTGTGTTATGGAACAGGACCAAAGAACAGTTCAGACTATAAAAACATTAAGATTCCCGTTTATGGATTCTATGGAGGAAACGACCAAAGAGTCAACGCCACCATAGCTATGAGTCAACAAGCGATGAAGCAAAACAATCAAATCTATGAAACGGTGGTCTATGAGGGTGCCGGCCATGGTTTCTTTAGAGCTGGGGAAGAAGAAAATGCGTCAGACGCCAATAAAAAAGCGAGAACAGCGGGTATTAAAAGACTTAAAGAAATTCTTTCTGGTATTTAATCGAGGAAACTTAAGCATTCCGGTTTTATCCTTACTTTTGTTGCTTCAACAGCAGCATGCAAAATACGATTAACACCACTTTTGAGAAAGACGCTTTGCGTCAATTGCCTTCTTTGCTTCAATCAAAAAGCTACAGTAGTCTTTTCGTTTTAGTGGATGAGAATACTCAGAACCACTGTTTGCCGCTTTTTTTAGAACAAACGGGTTTGAATGAAGTAGCTATTTTAAGCATCCCCCCTGGAGAAGAACATAAACATTTAGCTACCTGTGAATCCGTTTGGAACCAGCTTTCAGAAAAGGGTGCAGATAGAAATTCAGCCCTAATCAATTTGGGAGGTGGAGTCGTTACAGATCTTGGAGGTTTTGTAGCCTGTACTTTTAAACGAGGAATTGACTTTTACAACATACCCACTACCCTATTGGCTATGGTAGATGCATCCGTTGGGGGAAAGACAGGAATTGATTTAGGACCCCTCAAAAATCAAATCGGTATCATAAAGGAACCCAAACAAGTCATCATTCATCCCCAATGGCTTGCAACACTACCCCAAGAAGAACTTCGCAGCGGTTTTGCAGAAATGCTGAAACACGGTTTGATAGCAAATGTTTCGTACTGGTCTAAACTAAAACAACTTCAAGGTCTTGATGCAAAGGAATTGTCTAGTTTAATAACACCTTCAGTAGCGATAAAAAAAGAAATTGTTCTTCAAGACCCACGTGAAAAAAACCTCAGAAAAATTTTAAATTTTGGACATACACTAGGTCATGCCATCGAATCCTATTTTTTAACTCATCCCAAAAAGAAGCGTTTACTTCATGGAGAGGCAATTGCAGTGGGAATGGTTTTGGAAGCCTACCTCAGTAAAGTTTGTTGTGGACTAACCCCATTAGAAGCAGAGGAAATAAAAACGGGATTCGCACACTTTTTCCCTGAGGTAACCATTGATGAAGAAGATCAAATTGGAATTTTAGCACTCTTACGACACGATAAAAAGAATTTAGCCGGAAGAATCAACTTTGTTTTGTTAAGCGCAATTGGCACACCTCAGATCGACGTTGCTGTCCCTCAAGAACACTTCGCCAAAGCTTTTGAATTTTACGCAGCAGACTAAGCTGAATTTCTACTTGCATTAATGTTGCCAAACAAAGAACGGGTAACCATTTTTTCCATGACTTCAATTTGCGCTAAGGAAGGCTTCGCTTCTTTTTTGAGTTGCTGTAATTGCATAAGCGCAAATTGTTGAATCGTCAATAGAGGCTGAACAATTTCTTCACGTGCGTTTATCGATGCCTTTCCTGCTGGTTCATTTTCCATCAGGGTCTTAAATCCGCTCAATTGAAGTAAGCATTTTTTTGTCAATTCGTATTCTTTAAAGATCAACTCCCAAAAAGACCCAAATTCTGTATCTTCCTTCATGTAGGCAGTAAGCTGAAAGAAGGATTTTGACAGACTCATCATACTGTTATAAATAAGTGTTCTAAAAAAACGGGAGTTTTTAAACAGGGCTTTTAATTGCTTTTCTTTACCTTGAAGCATTAGTTCTTGAAGGGCGCTTCCTAACCCATAAAAACCAGGTACGTTTTGTTTTAATTGACTCCAACTTCCCACAAATGGAATGGCTCTTAAATCTTCAAACTTAAGCGTGGAAGACTTCCCTCTTTTGGAAGGTCGACTACCGATATTTGTTTTAGCATAATAAGGCAATGTAGACATCTGCTCTAGATAAGGAAGAAACTTTGGGTGCGACTTAAAATCGTTATATACCTGATAACTACTTTTAGCGATTTGTTCCATTAGCGTACGTTCTTCCTGGGAGAGGTTGTTTTTACCTGGGCTGAAAATTTGATTTTCGATCCCCGAACTGAGTAACTGTTCTAAATTGTATTGAGAAGAATCTAGAGTTCCAAAGTTAGAACTAATGGTTTGTCCTTGCACGGTCAACTGAATGTCGTCATTTTGTATGGTGTCTCCCATAGAAGCGTAAAACTCATGTGTATTTCCACCCCCACGGGCTGGAGGGCCTCCTCTACCATCAAAGAAAGCTACTTGAACCCCAAATTCAGAAGCCAACTTGCTGAGGCGTTCTTTGGCTATGTATATACTCCAATTGGCCATAAAATAGCCTCCGTCTTTTGTACCGTCAGAAAACCCTAACATGATGATTTGTTTCTTTTTTCTACGCTCAAGATGGGCTTTGTATTCAGTATTACTAAACAAAGCACGCATCACGTGTTCTGATGCTTCTAAATCAGGTACGGTCTCGAATAAAGGAATTAAATCAACGGTAGGTTGCTCCCAGTTGCTTAAACGAAGCATAGCAAATAACTCCAATAGGTTTTCAAGGGACTGACAATTACTTATGATGTATCGATTACATCCTCTTTCTCGGTTTGTTTTTTGAACTTGCTGCATCACCCGTATGCTCTCCAATGTTTGCTGTGTGATTTCCTGAGAAAAAAGAGTTGGAGGAACGTTACCTTTCATTTGGATCAATGCCCTGCAGCGTTCCTCAGTATTTAATTCTCCATAGTTTTCAGGCACTCCTTTTGTATGTTTTTGAATATCAGGATGAGAAATAATTTCATTAAAAACACCGTGATGCACTCGTGAATCTTGACGAATATCTAAGCTCGCAAAATGAAGGCCAAATAAATGAACTTTGTGTATCATGTCTTGGACTTCGCTTTTATACAATCCGTCATGCTCTCGTTCAACTCCCTCCAAAACAAAGTTCAATTCATCTAAAAGGTACTCCAATGAAAATTTTTTATTTCGTTTTGGATAAAAGAGTTCATTAAAAACTAAATCTTCCAAGCCTATTATGCGTTCCTCAAGACCTGGAAAAGTAATTTTACGTTTGAGCTTTCTTAAATCCCTGTAGTAGTTTCTCAATATAGAAAATTGAAGTTTTTTTGCCGTTTTTAAAGTGATCTCAGGCGTAACATAGGGGTTTCCATCTCGATCACCTCCCGGCCAAAAGCCAAAGTCAAAAATAGAATTTTCTAAGTCTTCGCGATGTACAATATGTTCTGCAATGTAGTTGTATATAGTACTGGCAGAATGGTAAAAAACATTTTCAAGAAACCAGATTAAGCTAACAGCTTCATCATAAGGTGTGGGCTTTTCTTTCTTATAAAAGGGAGTTTTTCCCAGTTGCACCAATAGTTTTTTTATACTGTCTAAATCGTCTTTTGAGATGGCTTTGGAGAGCTCGTTTATAATAACGAGTACATTGTCAGGATAAAACTGTGTTGGATGTGCAGTAAGTACTATTCGAACCTTAAAACGCTTGATATATTCAGAAAGGGCTTCTCCTAGTTGTTTTCCTGTAGCAGCTTCCTTCATATTCCTTAAGGTACCTCTACCGTGCATATTATTGACATAGGAAAATCCTGCGTCTTCAATAGCATCAAAAAGAACGACTTGGCGTTCAATGTACTGTATAAAATGAAATAAAAGGTCCTGTTGTTGTTTTGTATTTAAATCAGGGGCGTATTGCTTAAAAAAAGAAACAATGATGTCCTTTGGGTTGTTTTGCTTTTGGTATTGCGTACGACAATGATCTGCAAACAGGGGCATCAAAAGAGAGGTTTGCTTTATTGTTTTTAAAGGAAGTGTTAAAAATAGACTGTTATAGATTTGAAAGCGAGAGAGCACTTTTTCGTTAAATCGTTCAATTTTGGGTTTGCGGGCCATGCGTTTAGTTTAATTCATTGAAAATTCGGTGCATTAGGCGTTTTTTATCATTGATGCTCTCTTCCAAAGAAATCATGGTTTCTGTTCGGGACACGCCATCGACATCATCAATCATAAAAATAATGTCCTTTGCATGATGCGTATCGCGGGCACGTACTTTACAAAAAACATTAAATTTGCCTGTAGTTATATGGGCAACGGTGATATAAGGGATCTCTTCAAGTGCTTTCAGCACTTTGTCTGTTGCACTTGTCTTTTCCAAGTAGATTCCAACATAGGCAATAAAAGCGTACCCTAATTTCACATAATCCAAGTTTAAAGAGGATCCTTTTATGATTCCTGCTTCTTCCATTTTTTTGACACGAACGTGAACTGTGCCTGCAGAAATCAACAAACGCTTCGAGATGTCAGTAAAAGGAATACGGGTATTATCAATTAAAATATCTAAGATTTGATGATCGATTTCATCAAGATTTACTTTATTCATAGCTAAAAAACTTAAAGAATTGTAAATTTAATTAAAAAAACTTAATTCTTTTAAGAATAAATAACTAAAATCGGCTTTTTACTGAAAATAATTGATTTAGCCTGTCGTTCTCAATGACTTGATCTTGTCGAAAAGACAAAACTCCATCAAATACGTCTTTGTTAAAATTCAAATAGCGATGCGCCTTATAAGGGAGTTTTTCTGAAAAAGCTTTAAAAGTAGGGAGAAAACAAACCTCTCCCTGCACAAGTACTTCTGCATATTGAATTGCGACCTGCTGGTGTTGGTACAATTTGCCTTCTGCTTCTAGCGCCACATCTTCTACAATAAGGTCCACATAGTTTGAAGTGTTTTCTGGGATATCAAAATAAGATACTGTAGAAAATTGCGAGCTAGGTTCAAGTAAATACCGAAACAAGGCTTGGTATGCTTTAAACACAAAAGAACGCACCTGCTCCCTTTGGTAGTCCCCAGGGAAATGCCCTGCCTCAAAAAGGAGTGTAGGTGTCCCAAGCTGAGTAAAAGCGTCTCCCACACAATTGGGGTTAAATTGATCGTCGTATCTTCCTATTCCTTGAGGTAATTCGCTTGTAAGTTGCTTTTTTATTGCTGCAATGGCCTCCATTGCCTTGGTTCGAGCAAGAGTAATGGTACGCTGAGGATCTGCTGCAGGGGCTAAAAACGACAAGGTTGCTGGCCCACCTTGATTTCCAGCGCCGTATATGGTTCGTTGCCCATGAAGGTTGAGAGCATAATCCGGTTGTATTCGCTCGTATGCCGCTCTTAAAATCTTACTTTCGGGCTGACTAAGATCAATGGCGTCACGATTGAGGTCTACAAGATTCGCGTTGAGCCGTGTATAGGCAGCTGCTCCGTCTGGGTTTAATTGAGGTATGATGTATAAAGAAAAAGTATCTAACAAGGGCTGTTGTTCGATATTGTTGAGCCAAATAAATAAATCCAGCAACGCCTTTGTGGTCGTTGATTCGTTTCCGTGCATTTGAGACCACATCATGATTTTTCGCTTTCCTTGCCCCATTCGTATTTCATAGATGGGTTTCGATTGCACGGAATACCCCAATACCTCTTTTTTAAGAAACTTATAATTATCCAATTCCCTTAGTAAAAGTTCAGGAGGAAAATACCTTTTAAAAATTTGATTCGCCATACACCCTACAAATGTAAACATACGTTTGTTCACAATTGTTATTCGAACAAGCATCTATACATCTAATTGATTCAAGAATGTTGTTAAAAATAAACATTTGTGAATTAATTTTAATTATAAAAAATATAAATAATTATGAATCAATATTTTATACTTATAAATTAAAGTTTTACATGATAATATTTTTTCTTGTTAGTTGAAATAAACATTTGTATATTAGTCTTAAATCTTAATTAGTTTACAATGTTAAACACTGATGTTTTTCTTTCACGATTAGAAGAATTAATGCAGAATAACGAATTAAATGCAGCTGCTTTTGCAGAGCGCATCGGCATACAACGCTCCTCCATGTCACATATTCTTACAAAGCGAAACAAACCAAGCTTGGATATAATTTTGAAAATCAATGACGCTTTTGAAGAAGTTAGCCTGGATTGGCTTCTTTTGGATAAAGAAACAACCCTCCCTCCTGCGCCTGATGCAATTTCTAACAAACTGAAAAATCCTGAAAAAAAAGAAGCGCCCCATGACTCAATGAAAACAACTAAAAATGAAGTGGTTGTCCAATTAATCCATGTATATCAAGATGGGAGTTTTCGCGTCTTTTTACCAAAAACTTAGTACTTTTGCTCCCTATGCAAAAGTTTGTTTTTTTAATACCTCTCCTATTTATTTCCTGTTATTCTACAAAACGCGACTGTGTGCCGTTTCACCAAGGAGAGTTTAAATTTTCACAGCTGATAGCGGGTGAGCTTAAGAATTCATATTTTTCCCGAGATTCTCTTTATGAAATTGAGCGATACGAAGGTAAAATTGATACGGCTACCATTCGCTGGGTTAATGATTGCGAATGTGTGCTCACTAAATTAAACCCGAAGTCTAATCAGGAAAAGCGACCCATTCAAATCCGGATAATCAGCACCGAGAAACAATCCTACATTTTTGAATACTCGCTGGTAGGTGACTCTAAAAACACAAGAAGAGGAACCGTACAAAAACTCAATTAAAAATGTTTACTCCCGATCTAATTATAGCATTTCTAACACTTACCTTTTTAGAAGTAGTACTCGGTATTGACAATGTGCTGTTCATTTCTATTTTTGCCAATCGTTTTCCGGAGGAGAAACAAAAAAAACTGATTCGATTAGGTCTTTTTCTTGCCATGTTTCTTCGAATTGGAATGTTGACTGGTATTAGTTGGTTGACACATATAAAAACACCTCTTTTTAATATCAATTTTTCCTGGTTTTCTTCTCACGTATCTGTCCAGTCTCTAATTTTATTGGCTGGTGGATTGTTTTTGTTATTTAAAAGCACTCAAGAGATTTTTCATAAGGTTGAGGCAGATGAAAAAAAACTTTCTTATGAAAATAAACGAAAAATTTCTTTTTCAAAAGCTGTATTTCAGATTCTTTTAATAGACATTGTATTTTCTTTTGACTCCATCCTTACTGCAGTTGGGATGACCAATGGTATTCCATATGCTTTAGCAATTATGATACTTTCAATTGTAGTTTCTATTGGAATAATGATTGGGTTTGCAGTTCCAGTAAATCGGTACATTAGCCAACACCCTTCACTGCAAATTTTAGGACTTTCTTTTTTATTATTGATTGGTTTCATGCTGATTACCGAAGCAGCTCATCTTTCAGAGACGATCTTTTTTGGAAGTAACATAGGAGTGATACCTAAAGGATACTTGTATTTTTCAATCGCATTTTCACTAGGAGTCGAATTGATAAATATGCAAATAAGAAAAATAAAGAAGGACTAAAAATCCATACTCATCTGAGAATCTCCTTCATCAAAGCGAACAGTTTCATCATTTTCTACCTCTATCTCCATAGGATTTTGATCTTCCACTTCCTCATAAGCTAACGCTTCTTCTAATTCGACAGTTTTGATTTTTTTGTCGGTCAATTGATTACCGAGTGCCTTAAAACCTTTTACGGAAATAAATTCTTCAGCATTAACAACTAAAGGTGCGGGTACATCTTTGCCTCTTGGTTTTTCGAATTCAATCTTGAGAACGGGACGCCATTCAGTACTTAAAAAAAGCAACTCCCCTCCTTCTTTGATAAACGAATCCTCTTTGTCTGTTTGTTCTAAAAGAAATCGTTTCATAAAATACCGTTCCTTCTCAGGGTCGAAGTAAACGGCAGTAAGTGGTTTACTGGGAATCCATTTTTCTATATGACTGACATTGTCATCAAAATGGAGGGTCAGTTCAGGTTTTACTGCACGAATCGTCCCCTCAACTGTAGCGATCAGTAAATTATCTTCTCCTTTGAAGGCATCTAAAAGAGTGCCGCGTTCCTCCAAATTTAGCCGTCTAATGCTTTCGTCAAACCAAATTTTTCTCGGTTTTAATGTTGAGACTCCTTTTTCCTTCAATTCGACTTTTTTAATTCTGTATTTAGTCACTGTGTTTCCTCTCACAGAACGGCCTTTTATTTGAAGATCCGCAAAATCTAAATCCCATTTTAATTTTTTAATGCTGCCTGTATTCCGCAATAAAATATTCACTACCTCTGCTTCACCATTGGGGTTGGCAGAGAAATAAAGCACTTCAGAATGTGGGTTACCTTGTGTCAAGTCGTAAGTTTTTTCTCTTGTTATTCCGGTCACTGCAAAGCGTTTGATAAAAGAGGTTCCCGCTTTACCATCTCTATAAATCATATTGTAGATGGTTCTTTTGTCTTTCTTTTTGAAGACTGCAGCATGAATAATGTTTTTACCCACAAAAACCTTACTGTCCACTTTGACTACTTGCATTTTGCCTTCCTGGGTAAAAACGATAATATCGTCTATGTCGGAACATTCGCAGACCACTTCATCCTTACGAAGGGAAGTACCAATAAAACCTTCTTCTCTATTCATATAGAGTTTTTGATTTCGAACTACTACTTTTCTAGCATCGACATCGTCGAAGAGTCTGATTTCTGACTTGCGTTCTTTGTCAGCACCATAGGATTTTTTTAAATGAGTAAAGTATCGAATTGCAAAATCGATTAAATGGGACAGGTTGTTTTTTACCTCAGCGATATCGCCCTCTAAAACTTCAATTTTTAATTGAGCTTTGCCCAAATCAAACTTTGAAATTCGCTTGATACGAATTTCTGTCAGTTTTACAATATCATCTTCAATAACAGGACGCTTTAAATGTTGTATATGTGGCTGTAATCCTTTGTCTATAAAGGAAAGTACTTCTTCCCAGGTTTCTGCCGCTTCGATATCACGATAAATTTTATTCTCAATAAAAATTCGCTCCAAAGAAGCATAGTGCCATTGTGCTTCTAGGTCTTTGAGCTGAACTTCCAATTCTTTTTTTAACAACTGAACTGTATGATCAGTTGAGATTTTCAACATATCACTAACTCCCATAAAATTAGGCTTGTTGTCAATAATCAAACAACCCAAAGGAGATACGGAGGTTTCACATGCTGTAAATGCGTAGAGTGCATCGATGGTTTTGTCTGGAGAGATATCATTTGGCAAATGGACCAAGATTTCAACTTCTGAAGAGGTGTTGTCTTCGATTTTTTTGATTTTTATTTTTCCTTGGTCATTCGCTTTAAGAATGCTTTCGATAAGAGAAGAGGTGGTGGTACTGAAAGGAATTTCATTAATGACTAATGTCTTTTTATCCAGTTGGTTGATTCGCGCCCTAACGCGTATTTTACCTCCTCTAAGACCGTCGTTGTAATTTTGAACATCGATTATTCCGCCTGTTTGAAAATCTGGAAAAAGATTGAATTTTTTTCCTTTTAGATGCTGAATACTGGCACTGAGGAGTTCATTGAAATTATGTGGTAAAATCTTGGTGGATAATCCTACTGCTATTCCCTCGGCTCCTTGCGCTAATAGTAAGGGAAATTTCACTGGAAGATGAATAGGTTCTTTTTTTCTACCATCATAGGACAATTGCCATTCTGTAACTTTTGGACTAAAAACAACTTCGAGAGCAAATTTCGAAAGCCGGGCTTCTATGTAGCGTGAAGCTGCTGCACTGTCTCCAGTAAGGATGTTACCCCAGTTCCCCTGCATATCAATCAACAAGTCTTTTTGTCCAATTTGTACCATGGCATCACCAATACTTGCATCGCCATGTGGGTGGTATTGCATGGTGTGCCCTACTATATTCGCCACTTTGTTGTAACGCCCGTCGTCCAAATCTTTCATGGAGTGAAGGATTCTTCTCTGAACCGGCTTCAATCCGTCTTCAATAGCAGGTACAGCACGCTCTAGAATCACATAAGAGGCGTAATCCAAGAACCAGTCTTTGTACATTCCCGTTACCTTTTTTAAGGCATCATCAGAATCGGTATTCATAAGATTTTCTTCTACGTCCATCCTAATAACTTACGGTTCGATTTCTTCTACAAAGTCCATTTCAACTTTGAGGTTGTTGATTATAAATTTTTGACGATCTGGTGTGTTTTTCCCCATATAGAAAAGCAGTAGCTCTTCTATAGTAGTTTGCCGATCCAACATCACAGGGTCCAATCGAATGTCTTCTCCAATAAAGTACTTGAACTCATCCGGAGAAATTTCTCCTAAACCTTTGAATCGGGTGATTTCCGGTTTACCTTTCAGTTTATTTATCGCCTCCTTACGCTCTTGCTCGCTGTAACAATAAATGGTTTCCTTTTTATCTCTGACCCGAAACAGCGGTGTTTGCAAAATATAGAGGTGCCCTTCTTTAATCAATTCAGGAAAAAATTGTAAAAAAAAGGTAATCAACAACAAGCGAATATGCATTCCATCTACATCAGCATCGGTAGCAATAACAATATTGTTGTAACGCAAGTCTTCTAAGCTGTCTTCGATATTCAAAGCCGCTTGTAGCAAATTAAACTCTTCGTTTTCGTAGACTATTTTTTTGGACATCCCAAAGCTATTAAGCGGCTTACCTCTAAGGCTAAATACTGCCTGCGTATTTACATCACGAGATTTTGTAATGGAACCACTGGCAGAATCTCCCTCGGTAATAAAAAGGGTTGAATCCAGGCGTCTGTCTTTCTTGAGATCTGGCAAATGAACGCGGCAATCACGCAACTTTTTGTTGTGCAAACTTGCTTTTTTAGCACGTTCTTTAGCTAGCTTTCTTATTCCAGAAAGCTCCTTACGCTCCCTTTCAGCTTGAACAATTTTACGTTGTATTTGTTCAGCAATTGTTGGGTTTTTATGTAAAAAATTGTCCAACTGCGTGCTTAAAAAATCAACAATATAACTACGTACGGTAGGCAGGTCTCCTCCCATGTCTGTGGACCCTAATTTTGTTTTGGTCTGAGATTCAAAAACCGGCTCCATAACCTTAATACTCACGGCAGCGATAATGGATTTTCGAACATCAGAAGCCTCGTAGTTTTTTCCGAAATGCTCACGAATGGTTTTAACCAAACCTTCCCGGAACGCAGCTTGATGTGTTCCCCCTTGTGTGGTATGCTGACCGTTTACGAAAGAATGGTACTCTTCGCTATACTGGGTTTTACTGTGACTCAATGCAACTTCAATGTCTTCGCCTTTCAGATGAATGATCGGGTAAACCAAATCATTTTCATTGGTCTGGTCTGTCAAGAGATCTTTAAGCCCTTCTTCTGAAAAGTATTTTTCACCATTCAAGTCAATGGTTAAGCCGGGGTTGAGATACACATAATTTTTTATCATGCGCTCTACGTATTCCAAACGATACTTATAATTCTTAAATATTGAAGTATCAGGAATAAATACCACCTTAGTCCCTCTTCTTTTACTCGAACTTTCAACAGGTGTGTCTTCCACCAAGCTTCCGTATTCGAAACGCGCTTTCTTGGTCTCTTTGTCCCGACTGGATTCTACAATAAATTGTTCAGATAGGGCGTTAACTGCTTTTGTACCTACTCCATTAAGTCCCACAGATTTTTTAAAAGCTCGGGTATCGTATTTCCCTCCCGTGTTCATTTTAGATACCACGTCTACTACCTTTCCCAAGGGTATCCCTCTTCCAAAATCTCTGACCTTGACGGTGTTTTCCTTAATAGAAATCTCAATTGTTTTTCCCGCACCCATCACAAATTCATCGATACAATTGTCCAGAACCTCTTTCAGCAAAATGTAAATACCGTCGTCTGGTGAGGAACCGTCGCCCAATTTCCCAATATACATTCCAGGACGCATACGGATATGCTCTTTCCAATCTAGGGATCGGATATTGTCTTCTGTGTAGGTTGTGTTTTCTTTCATTGTATAGGATGCTAATATAAATATTGCTTTACGATTCGTAAAGGCAAAAACCGACCAAGAAATCAACAATTCGGCACTTTTTTTTGTTAAAAAGTCGCGATAAAAAAGTAATTTTAGAGCTCTTTAAAATCAATAAAAAAATAGAATTATTCATTTAACTAAAATTTAGAAATCATTGCTATGAACACCAATTCATCCGAAAACGTGAAAGGATCTTTACTGCATGTCGTTTTTTTTTGGCTAAAAAACCCAGAAGACCCTACTGATCGAACTGCGTTTGAAAAGGCGATAAAAAAACTGATCCGTACCAATCCACAGGCCATAGCCAGTCATTTAGGATGTCCAGCTGCATCAGAAGTGCGCGCGGTAGTAGACAACTCCTTTACCTATTGTTACACCATGACTTTCCCAAATTTAGAAGCTCAAAATACCTATCAAAATGACCCAACTCATCTTTTGTTTATAGAGGAAGCAAAGCACTTATGGGAGAAGGTCCGAGTACACGATTCGGTTACTATCTAGATTTATTTTAAAGCATTCAACTTACGAGCGAAAGATTAGTTTTGTTTGTCGCAGAATTTGCCATTAAAAACAATGAAAACCAATAAGTTGAAAGAATAAGTAGTCCTGAAAAAGGAATGGATTGATAAAATTTGTTTAATGCGAGTAAGCTATCTGATAACATAAAAAGACCCACTGCCCAACCTAGCCAACGGAAATCAGGCCTCGAATTACTTTGCTGTAATGCAATACCTTGCCAGCTCATTAAGACAATAATTCCGACATAAACAAAAACAGGCACTTTAAGAACACCTAAATTGGGGTAGCACAAGTAAAGTATCGTCGCAGCAATTAAAAGAAGTAGAATGCCAATGGGTCTAGGCCATTTAAAGCCCTGTTGCCCCCAAAAAGCAACCAAAAAACAAAGATGACCCATCAAAAAGGAAATAAGCCCGAAAATAAAATAGACTTCAAAAAGCAAAAAGGTGTCTCCTACCAAACAAAACAAGAGCCCAAGACAAATTCTTAAATTGAATTTATTGAGTTCCTTATTTCTTTTGAGAAGCGCATAAAGTAAAATGAGGAAAGTAGTTGCAGGTTTTGTTATATAATACCCCCATGGATTTTCTGTAAAATCAAAAAAAAGAGCAAGAATCCCCGATAAAATAATTACTACAGGAAATCCAAAGAAATTCATGCTCTTTTTTGTTAAACGTTGAATCTGAAATGCATGACATCTCCGTCTTTAACAAGGTATTCCTTACCTTCCACCCGCATTTTTCCATACTCTTTCACTTTTGCCTCAGATCCGAAATGTACGTAATCTTCATAAGCAATTACTTCAGCACGTATGAATCCATTCTCAAAATCAGTGTGTATAACTCCAGCGGCTTGTGGTGCTGTGGCTCCAACAGGTATCGTCCAAGCGCGGACCTCTTTTTCTCCAGCAGTAAAATAGGTTTGCTGATTCAATAAGCTGTAAGCGGCTCGTATTAATTTTGAGGCTCCAGCCTCATCGAGACCCAGGTCATCTAGGAAAAGTTGACGTTCCTCGTAACTTTCCAGTTCATTGATATCAGCCTCTATACTTACAGCTAAAACCAATAAGGCAGCTTGTTCTTGAGCAATGACTTCAGCAACTTGTTCAACGAAGGCGTTTCCGTTTTTTGCAGCTTTTTCGCCTACGTTGCACACGTAGAGAACAGGCTTGTCAGTAATGAGTTGTAAGGGCTTTACAAAGGCTTCTCTTTCACTTGTTTTCATTGTGATGCTTCTCACATTTTTAGCGCCCTCAAGCTCTCTCTTAAGTACCTCAAGTATTTCTTTTTCCTTTTGAGCATCCTTATTCCCAGTAAGAGCTGCACGCCCTACTTTCTCTAGTTTTTTCTCTACAGTTTCTAAGTCTTTAAGTTGAAGTTCAATATCTATTGTTTCTTTATCTCTTAGTGGATCAACAGATCCCTCAACATGAACAATATTGTCGTCTTCAAAACATCGCAAAACATGAAGTATAGCATCTGTTTCTCTGATGTTTGCTAAAAATTGATTTCCCAATCCCTCACCTTTACTAGCTCCTTTTACCAAACCCGCAATGTCTACAATTTCAACTGTAGCGGGAAGTACCCTTTCGGGTTTGACCAATTCCGCTAGTTTTTCAAGCCGAGGATCGGGAACGTTCACTACGCCTATATTAGGTTCTATCGTACAGAAAGGGAAGTTTGCACTTTGTGCTTTTGCATTTGACAAACAGTTGAATAAGGTAGATTTTCCAACATTAGGTAGTCCTACAATACCAGCCTTCATAAAAATAATTTTGGCAAAAATAAGCTTTCTTTTGGTTTAACTTTTACTTTTACTAAAACTCATTCAATGTCCGACTCTGCCAAAAAATATTTAATTATTCATGCAGATGATGCAGGACTCGCTGAATCTGAAAACAGAGCGACTCAAGAGGGAATGCTCAATGGAAGCATCAGCTCCACAAGTCTTATGGTCCCCTGTCCTTGGTTTTTTGAAATGGCACAGTTTTTTTTGAGAAATCCTCAGCTGGACTACGGTATTCATTTAACCTTAACTGGAGAATGGAAAACCTACCCATTCAAACCCTGTGCTCCCATAGATCAAATCCCTTCTCTGATTGATAAACAAGGTTATTTCTTCCCCAAACGAGACGTAATCAGAGCTCATACTAAAGCAAATGAAGTTTATTTAGAATTGAAAGCTCAGATTGAAATTGCTTTATCTATGGGGCTTATGCCCAGCCACTTAGACTCACACATGTATACCTTAGGTCTGAGAAAAGATTTAATAGAAGTATATCAGTGCTTAGGAAAGGAATTTAACTTGCCTATTCTTTTAAGTAAAAAATTAATTGATCTTTCTGGTACGGTTTTTAAAGCTAGTGAACTCCCAAAAGGTGTTTATTTTGAATCCATTTACATTGCTTCATTTCAAGATTTTACAGAAAGCGGTTTATCTACTTTTTACGATACTGTTTTGGAAGACCTTCCCAATGGACTTTCACTACTTCTCATTCACCCTGCTTATAGCAGCAAAGAAATGGAACAAATTACCCTAGATCATCCTAATTTTGGTGCCCAATGGAGAAACGAAGATGCTCTTTATTTCAACAGTGCTCATTGTTCTGATTTGCTAAAAAGAAAATCCATCGAACTAATTGACTGGAAACATCCCCTAGTCACTAATCTTCTGGGTGCATAAATCGTTGTTTCCCCAACAAGACTTCTTCAGTTTCAATATGATCTTCATCTGGAACACAACAATCTACAGGACATACTGCTGCACATTGTGGTTCGTCGTGAAAGCCCTTACATTCGGTACACTTGTCTGGAACAATATAGTAGTACTCATCAGAAATGGGTTCTTGGAATACATCTGAATCCACTTTTTTACCATTGGGTAAAACCACTTGACCTTTTAGAGAAGTACCATCCTGATAGCGCCAATCTTCAGCTCCTTCATAAATCGCTGTGTTGGGACATTCGGGCTCACATGCTCCACAATTAATACATTCGTCTGTAATGATGATCGCCATAGCAATTAAGTTTCCTTAAATTTGCTCAAAAGTAAGACCTTAATCCTTTTCTCACAAAAGAAATGACTGCAAACTCAAAACGCAAAGAAGCCTTAGTAGCATTAGGCTTACATTTGAAAAATTACACCTCTTCAGATCCCAACTACACAAAACTTCAGACTTGTGTAGATTGGGCCCAAGCTGCCAATGGTTGGTTTACAAAAGAGTCTATTGAGGAAACCATTCATAATTGGGGGGCAACTTTAAATGAGCAAGACATTACACAATGGAGTAAACCCTATAACTTCTCCTTTCAATCTCAAAAAAATATTCTACTTATTTTAGCCGGCAACATACCAATGGTAGGTTTTCATGATATCATAAGTGTTTGGCTTAGCGGACATAATGCTCTCGTAAAATGCGCCTCAAAAGACGAACATTTACTTCCCTATATGACTCGTTTTTTAGAAGTACATACAGCTGAAACTGCCTTCACTTTTGTAGACAAGCCCACGAATCATTTTGATGCGGTTATCGCTACAGGATCAAATAACTCAGCTCGATATTTTGAATATTATTTCGGAAATTATCCACATATAATTAGAAAAAACCGTAATGGTGTAGCAGTACTCAGTGGTAATGAAACTAAAAAGGAAATGGAGTCATTAGGAAAAGACATCCTTCAATATTTTGGTTTAGGCTGCCGTAATGTATCGAAAATATATCTTCCAGAAGGCTATGATTTGAACACCCTATTTGGTGGCATTTATCCTCTTGCTAAAGTAATTGAGCACGCAAAGTATGCAAACAATTACGACTATAATAAAGCTGTCTTTATTATGAGTGAACAAGATTTTCAAGACAATGGTTTTTTTCTGCTAAAAAAAGACACCCGTTTCAGTGCTCCTATAGCATGTCTTCACTACCAATTCTACAAAAAAGAGACGGAAATAATCAAAGAACTTCAGCAAAACAAAGAATCCATTCAATGCATTGTTTCATCACTTAAAATTCCCAATGCACTCCCCTTTGGAACAGCTCAAAAACCTGCACTTTGGGATCATGCAGACGGAAAAGACACTTTACTTTTTTTAAGTAAACTTTGACTCCTTTCTACTTTGTTTTTTGTTAACAACTCACTTTAAAAAAAGACTCCTTCAATGCCTGTTTTCACTTTCAATTCACAATCTTTGTCTTTTTAAAGCCAGGTAAATTTTAAACTACTTTTAATTCTAAAATTTATAACAAATTTAAGATCACGCATTCATGAAAATACACAACTTCAGCGCTGGCCCTTCTATACTTCCCAAAACAGTCATGGAACAAGCCGCTCAGGCTGTTAAAGAACTGGATAACTCTGGCTTATCTCTGATCGAAATTTCGCATAGAAGCAAGCCTTTTGTTGCAATTATGGAAGAGGTTTGCGAGCGAGCACTTCGTCTAACGGGTCTAGAAGGTAAAGGATATAAAGCACTTTTTTTACAAGGAGGTGCAAGTCTACAGTTTTTAATGACGGCATACAATTTGTTGGCAAAAAAAGCAGGTTATATCAATACAGGTACTTGGTCTTCGAAAGCCATAAAGGAAGCAAAACTACTGGGTGAAGTTATTGAAATTGCAAGTTCACAGGATGCTAATTTCAATCACATCCCAAAAAATGTATCTGTCCCTTCCGACTTAGACTATCTGCACATCACCACAAACAATACCATTTTTGGCACTCAGTTTAAAGAAATTCCTAACGGTACTGTCCCTCTTGTTGCAGACATGAGTTCAGATATTTTTTCAAGAAATTTTGATTATTCAAAGTTTGATCTGTTTTACGCAGGAGCCCAAAAAAACATGGGTCCAGCAGGAACGACCTTGGTTATAGTAAAAGAAGAACTTCTAGGTAAGGTATCAAGAAGCATCCCCTCTATGTTGGATTACAAATCGCACATAAAAGCGGAAAGTATGTTCAACACGCCTCCTGTATTTGCAGTTTACACCTGTTTGCTCACCTTGAGATGGATAGAAGAACAAGGGGGATTAGATGCTATTGGAAAATTGAATGCCATCAAAGCAACTCATCTTTACGGTGAGATAGATAGAAATTCCAAATTTATCGGTTTTGCCGCAAAAGAAGACCGTAGCGAAATGAATGCAACCTTTAACCTCGTTGACCCAGATCTCACAGCCCCTTTTGATGCTTTGTGCCAAGCTGCTGGAATTAGTGGGTTGAAAGGACATCGTTCTGTAGGAGGATACCGTGCATCTATGTACAATGCACTTTCTGTTGAAAGTGTTCAAACGTTGGTAGACTGCATGCAAATTTTAGAGAAAAATCACTAACCAAAAAGACAAATTAATTCAGGGCTTGCAATTATACTCTTAAAACAAAAAACCCTATAAAAGACTTTATTTAAATTAATAATACATGAAAATATTAGCCAATGACGGCCTTTCCCAATCTGGAATAGACGCTTTAACCCAAGACGGTTTTGAGGTTCTGACAACAAACGTCGCTCAGGAGCAACTTGCTATTTTCATCAATCAAAATGATATTGTAGGGCTTCTAGTAAGAAGTGCTACAACGGCAAGAAAAGAACTCATAGACGCTTGTCCTGGCCTTAAACTGATCGGAAGAGGTGGTGTGGGTATGGATAACATCGATGTTGAATATGCTAAATCAAAAGGAATTCATATTATCAATACACCAGCAGCTTCTTCTGCCTCTGTAGCAGAACTTGTCTTTGCTCATTTGTATGGTGGTGTTCGCTTCTTGTACAATTCAAACAGAAACATGCCTCTAGAGGGAGAGGCTAATTTTAAAGGGTTAAAAAAAGCCTATGCTAAAGGCGTTGAACTCAGAGGTAAAACACTAGGTATCATTGGATTTGGAAGGATTGGTCAAGAAGTAGCAAAAATTGGACTGGGTGTAGGAATGAAAATTATTGCCAGTGATAAATTTATTGAACAAGCCAACATAACCGTTGCGCTTTCCACAGGAGATCAAGTAGAGGTCACTATAAAAACACAAAGTTTTGATCAACTCATCGCTAAGTCGGATTTTATTTCCCTTCATGTTCCAGCTCAGAAATCCTACGTGATTGACGCTGCTGTATTAGCAAAAATGAAAGATGGTGCAGGTATAATCAATGCAGCTCGTGGTGGAGTAATAGATGAAGTAGCCCTTGTAGATGCTCTGGATTCAGGAAAGTTGTCTTTTGCAGCACTGGATACGTTTGAAAACGAACCCAAACCTGAAATCAAACTTTTAATGCACGACAAGATCTCTTTGACGCCTCATATTGGTGCTGCCACCCTGGAAGCTCAAGACAGGATTGGTGAAGAACTCGCTTCTCAAATAGCAACTTTGTTAAAGTAAGCTTTTTATCATTGTATATCGAAAGATTAAAACATAAATGGGGAATTCATTCCAATGCTCAACTGATAGCCATTTTTATCGTTTTTGGAATTACTGGTTCCCTGAGTCTTCGGCTAGCAAAACCCCTGCTTCATTTTCTGCAACTTACTCCAGAAGCATTTTCTTCTCTACCTCTGGGGAATTTAATGTACTGGTGCTTGAGGATACTTGTTATTTTTCCAATTTATCAGATCGTACTGCTAGGAGTAGGTACTCTTTTTTTTCAATTTAAATTTTTCTGGAATTTTGAAAAAAGAATACTGAAAAGAATTGGATTTAAAAGATTTTTTAAAGACTCTTAAATACGTTTGGAGTGAACCAAATTTAAAAATTCGTTTCGTGTATCTGTGTCTTTAAAAGCGCCTCTGAAACCTGAGGTTGTTGTTGTGGAATTTTGTTTTTGAACCCCACGCATCATCATACACATATGAGAAGCTTCTATAATGACAGCAACTCCTTTAGGCTTTAACGTGTTATTTATGCAGTCCAATATCTGTTCTGTTAGGCGTTCTTGAACTTGAAGGCGGCGAGAAAAAACATCTACTACCCTAGGGATTTTACTCAATCCCACAATATGACCATTTGGGATATAAGCAATGTGCGCTTTACCAAAAAAAGGTAAAAGATGGTGTTCACACAGCGAATACAATTCAATATCTTTAACAATGACCATTTCGTTGTAGTCTTCTTCAAACATTGCACTTTGGAGGATTTGCTTCGGATCTTTTTCGTAACCTTCTGTTAAAAACTTCATCGCCTTTGAGGCTCTTTCAGGTGTTTTTAATAAACCCTCTCGAGATTTATCTTCACCTAGAAGATGAATTATGTCTTCGTAATTTGTTTTGATTTGCTCCGTTATGGGCAAGGTCTCAATGTTAAAATTTTCATTCATTTTCAATAGCTATATAGTTTTTATAATAGGTTTTTAATTTTTCAATTTTAGGGCTAATAATATAAGAGCAATAAGCTTGTTCTTTGTTTTGATTATAGTAATTATTGTGCTCTTCTGCTAGATAAAAAGGGGTTGCCTCTTTTACTTCAGTAACGACAGGATCTGGAAACAAACCCCCCTTATCTATTTGTTTAATTATGGTTAGCGCAACTTCTTTTTGTTTAACTTCTGTATAATAAATACCAGAACGATATTGTGTTCCTACATCATTGCCTTGACGGTTCAATGTCGTAGGATCATGTGTTGTAAAAAAAATCATCAACAATTCAGATAATTGTATAATCAAAGGGTCATAATTAACTTCAATAGCCTCTGTGTGACCCGTCCTTCCTGTACATACTTCTCTGTAAGAGGGATTCTTTATCGAACCGTCTATGTAGCCAGGAAAGACTTTAACTATTCCTTTTACTCTCTGGAAAACAGCTTCAGTACACCAAAAACATCCTCCAGCTAAATATATTTTTTTGATAAACTTTTTTTTTAAAACTTTAAACAAATATAAGAAATACAATGCATGAATGAGTAGAAAAAAAAATTAAATCAAAAAAGGGAATGGTTAAAGCCTAAAGGAGATCCGAAAATACCACTCAAAAAAAAATAAAAAACCTAATTTTGGATGATTATGAAACAACTGCTAAGAGCCAAAAACCTTTCTAAAAATTATGGATCGCTTCAGGTTTTAAAAGACCTCTCTTTAGAAGTTGCTGAAGGGGAAATTGTTGCTATTGTTGGTCCTTCTGGTGCTGGCAAAACAACCCTTCTTCAAATATTAGGAACTTTAGACCTTCCCAATCCAAGTACAAAAAGCAGTTTGGTCGTGGCAGGAACTGACACTACGAAACTTTCTGAAAATGAGCTGGCTTCTTTTAGGAATCAAAAAATGGGATTTATCTTTCAGTTTCACGAATTGTTACCTGAATTTACAGCTCTTGAAAATGTGTGCTTGCCTATTTGGATTCACAACAATTCAATTTCAAAAAGTGAAACAAAAGCGATGCATCTATTAAACGATTTAGGTGTTGGGTCGCGTGCTCTGCACAAACCCACTGCATTGTCTGGGGGTGAACAACAGCGGGTAGCTGTAGCTCGTGCATTAATTAATGATCCGAAAATCATCTTTGCAGATGAACCCAGCGGTAACCTGGATTCAGAAAACGCAGATCAACTTCACAATCTCTTTTTTCGATTGAGAGACGAGAGGGGTTGTAGTTTTGTAATTGTGACCCATAATAAAGAATTAGCTCAAAGAGCGGATAGAATTATCCGTCTCAAGGATGGAGTCATTCAATAATGAATATTAAAGAGTTAAAAGAATTTCTAGATGAAAAAGCAGCTCTGTACGAGCAAGCTCATTTTTTAGAGAACGATCCTATACAAATACCCCATTTCTTCGAAAAAAAAGAGGATATTGAAATCTCTGGATTTTTGGTTGCTTCAATAGCATGGGGCAATCGAGTAAGCATCATTAAAAATGGCAAGAGAATGATGGAGCTAATGGACTATGATCCGCATTCTTTTATTCTTCATCACAGTAAAAAAGAGTTGAAAAATCTAAAGCCCTTTGTTCACAGGACTTTTAATGGTACTGATTTTATCTATTTTGTTCAATCCCTACAAAACATCTATCTAAATCACGGGGGTTTAGAAAAAACCTTCTCAAAAGACTGTCAGGCAGAAAGAATGGGAAACAACATTCACCATTTTAAAAAATTATTTTTTGAATTACCCCATCACTTTAGAACAGAAAAGCATGTGTCTGATCCTGTTAAAAACTCTGCTGCAAAAAGAATAAACATGTTTCTTAGGTGGATGGTGCGCCCGTCTACAAAAAAAGTTGATTTTGGTATTTGGACCCAAATAAAAACAAAACAGCTCTCTTGCCCACTAGATGTTCATACTGGAAATATTGCGCGAAGCTTACAGCTTTTAAAAAGAAAACAAAACGACTGGAAAGCTGTTATTGAATTAGATTTTGTTTTGAGGAGTTTTGATTCAATTGACCCTGTTAAATACGATTTTGCTCTATTTGGACTTGGTGTGAACGAAGATTTTAATACCAAGGATTTTACTCTTAAATTGTAAAGCTGCCTTAAGTATTTTACCTTTAATTTAAATTCTTCTAATGTTAAAACGCTTGCTTTCTAATCTTGGTCCTGGCCCATTAATAGCTGCTGCTTTTATAGGGCCTGGCACAATAACCCTCTGTACTTTAGCAGGCATCAATTATGGTTTTGATTTATTGTGGGCTCTCATGATAGCCATACTTGCGGCTATGATACTCCAATCCATGTCTGTTAAAATAGGGCTCATCGGTCAGAAAAACATTACTGAAGTTCTCAAAACAGAGCTTCAAGTACCTTGGATAAAAAACACCCTTATTGCTTTGATTTTTGCTGCTATTTTAATTGGAAACACAGCCTATGAAGCAGGAAACATTAGTGGTGCTGTTCTCGGATTAGAAGCCCTTTTTGGAGTTTATTACTATGATCTCCATGGATTTGATGTCAACCCCTATTCTTTTTTGATTGGATGTATTGCCGTTGTTCTTTTGGGTACAGGTAAACATAAACTGATAGAACGGTTTATGATTGGATTGGTTGTTGTAATGAGCGTTTCTTTTTTATTTACCGCTTTTGTAACTGCCCCCAACTTTAAAGAGCTTTTTACTGGACTTTTTGCTTTCAGAGTTCCGGAAGGAAGCTTTTTAATGATAATTGGATTAGTAGGAACCACGATCGTCCCCTACAATCTTTTTCTTCATACCGCTTTGGTCAAAGAAAAATGGAAAAATGCACATTCCCTTCCCTTTGCTAAAAAAGATTTGATAATTGCCCTAGGGTTTGGAGGATTGATTTCCATGAGTGTCATCATAACTAGTGCAGGGGTGGAACTTAATGAACTCAGCAATGCGGCAGATTTAGCTTCAGGTCTTGAACCTGTTTTTGGCACACTTGCTAAATATTTTATGGCATTAGGTCTTTTTGCTGCTGGAATAACAAGCACCATTACCGCTCCACTAGCAGCAGCTTATGTCGTTTGTGGGTGTTTTGGCTGGGACATTAGCCTAAGTTCCAAACACTTCAAAGCCATTTGGTTTTTTATTATTGTTATTGGTGTTATTATTTCTGCCACAGGCATTAAGCTCATTTCAATCATTCAATTTGCTCAAATTATCAATGGTGTCGTACTGCCCTTAATAGCAGGACTTTTGTTGTGGATGGTCAACAAATCCTCCCTCTTAGGAAATTTCAAAAACAGTACTTTTCAAAATATACAAGGAGGTCTAGTTGTCCTAGTCGTACTATTTTTAAGTCTTAGAACACTTTTTTTAGTTTTTAATTCATGATTATAGATTTAAATGTAGATATGGGAGAAGGGTATGCTATTGAAAAAGCACTTCTACCGCTCATTCAGTCGTGTAACATTTCTTGTGGTGGTCATGCGGGTTCATTATCTGAAAGGAAAGAACTCATCAAACTAGCACAAATGAATAAGGTAAAAATAGGGGCTCATCCCTCCTATCCAGATAAAGAAAATTTTGGTAGAGTATCCCTTACTATGAAGCCTGAGAAAATTACAATAAACATCAAAAAACAACTTTCTGATCTGATTGATTTATTGGATCAACCAGGAGAATTACATCATGTTAAACTTCACGGTGCCTTATACAATGATTGTGTAACAGATTTTACTCTTTCTGAGGTTGTTGTTTCAGTTATAAAGGAAGTAGCACCCACTGCTAAGCTTTTTACCATACCTAACTGTGCGTTGCATCGTGTTGCTGAAAAAAATGGAATTTGTGTTTGGAAAGAGGCTTTCTTGGATCGCGGATATACAGCTGAGGGAAAGCTACAACCAAGAAATCTCCCAGGAGCAATATTGAAAAATGGAAAAGACATGTTTCAGCAATTCATATCAATTGCTCTTCACAATAAGGTGCAAACCGTAGATGGCAATTGGATACCAATGAAGGTGGACACTTATTGTATTCACAGCGATCACCCCGCTGTTTTAAAAAATATAGAAGACTTTCTCTATTACTTTAATAAAAGTCATAAAAAGTGAGCAGCATCCCTAAACCTTTCAGACTATTTGCTCTTCATCCTAAAGCCCTGCTTGTGGAATGGGAAACGAAACCTTCATTTATTTTGTCAAAAAAATTGGTAGCAATAAAAAAATCCCTTGAGGGGGATTCTCAAGTATCAAGAATTACATTGGGCTATCATTCTATTCTCATTCATTTGAACAAAAAATTTGAAAATAAAGTCTTTTGGAACAAACGAATTCAACAAATACAAGCTGAGACGGAAGAAATAGAGTTTACAAAAGGGCTTCATTGGAAAATTCCAGTCTGCTATGAAAAAGAATACGCCCCTGATTTACTTGCTGCTTCTCAAGCTCTAGGAATCGATTCAAAAAACCTTATCGAGATTCATTCTCAGAAATCCTACCATGTCAATTTTATTGGCTTTTTGCCCGGCTTTCTATATTTAAGCGGACTAGATGAAAGGCTACAACTATCTAGAAAAAAAAAGCCAAATCTTTTTGTGCCCAGTGGCTCTGTCGGAATCGGAGGCAGTCAAACAGGCATTTATCCCCAAGACAGTCCTGGTGGGTGGCATGTGATAGGCAAAACACCAATAGCACTTTTTGACCCAAGGAATAACCCTCCTTGTTTTGCATCTGCTGGTGATATGATTTCATTCATCCCGATCGATTCAAAATCTTTTTTAAAAATAAAAGAACAGATTCAAAATGGTCATTTTAAATTAAATCCTCATGATTGAAATCCTTCAAAAGGGAATCTACACCTCCATTCAAGATGGTGGGAGATATGATTATCAAGACTTTGGAGTTCCTATTTCTGGACCAATGGACAGGCATGCCTTTTTAATGGCCAATCATTTACTAAACAATAAGAGCAAAGCAGCTGCTATTGAATGCACATTCAAAGGTCCAAAATTACGTTTTCACTGTAAAACCCATATCGTACTGACAGGTGCAGACATGCAATCAAAGAAGAATAATAAACCTATTAAAAATTATAAACCCATAGCTGTTGAAGAAGGAGATGTCATCGAATTGGGGGTTGCAAAAAAAGGTTGTAGAGCTTATATTGGGGTTGCTGGAGGGTTAAAAACTCAAAAAATATTAGGAAGTAGAAGTCAATTTAAAGGTATCACTAAAGAAGAACGCATTACAAAAAAAACACTTCTTCCCATTGGAATATCAGAATTCATCCCTCCTAAGGGTGCTGTAATTCACGACCCTACTAATAACTATCTCAATGATATTCTTGAGGCTTATCCTGGTCCTGAATATGAATTACTCAGTAAGGAAACACAAAAATCCATCTTAGAAAAGTCATTTTATATTTCAGAGATTAACAACAGAATGGCTTACCAGTTACAAGAAAAAATAGAGCATCAATTACAACCTATTTGGACTGCACCAATTCTTCCTGGAACAGTGCAATGCACTCCAGATGGAAGTTTGATAATTCTCATGGCTGATGCACAAGTTACAGGAGGCTATCCAAGAATAGCACAGCTTACCGAGGTCGCTTTGAGTCTATTGGCACAAAAATCAACTCAGCATCAAGTTAGATTTAAATTGCTATCGGAAACGGAATAAAAAAGAGATCCTCTAGCTGTTCAAAAATTGTTTACTATTTTTACACGATCTTTCTTACATGAAAATACTCTTAAAAAACGCAACACTCATCGATGAGAAGAGTGCTTTTCACAATCAAAAAATAGACGTACTCATCGAAGACGGTTTGATTAGCAAAATTGATACACAAATCAAAAGTAAAGTTGATCAAAAAATAGAATTTATTAACCTTCACATTTCCGCTGGTTGGTTTGATCCCTGTATTTCTTTTGGAGAACCTGGATACGAAGAGAGAGAGACTCTCGATGTCGGCCTACAAACTGCTGCAAAAAGCGGGTTTACCCATATACTATTAAATCCTAATACGGATCCAGTATTAGACACCTTTGCTTCTGTAAACAACCTCTTACAAAGATCTTCAGAATTTACTACTCAATTGCATTGTAGTGGTGTTCTTTCAAGTCAAGCAAAGGGTCTTCAAATGACATCCCTTTATGACCTTCACAGAGCAGGAGCTAAAGCTTTTGGTGATTTCAATAAAGGAATAACTAATCCCAATTTATTGAGAATTGCTTTGGACTATTCACAAACTTTTGGAGGCATCATTCAATCGTATCCTATTGATGAAAGTTTAGCCAATAAGGGGCAAATGCATGAAGGAACAGTGAGTACAAATTTAGGCCTAAAAGGAATTCCAGAAGTAGCGGAGACCACCCCCCTGGCACGTGACCTTCAACTACTTGAATATACAGGGGGAAAAATGCATGTTCCTTTCCTTTCTTCTGCTGAAAGTGTCGATTTAATTCGCAAAGCAAAAAAACAAGGATTGAATGTAAGTGCAAGCGTAGGTATTGCGCATCTTGTCTTCACACATGAAGAATTAATGGATTTCAATCCTAACTTTAAGGTCATACCACCTTTGCGAAGAAAAGAAGACCAACAGGCTTTAAGAGAAGGTTTGTTGGAAGGTACTATAGATATGGTTAGTAGCCTGCATCAACCTGTTAACAAAGAGCTTAAGGATTTAGAATTTGTTCAATCTAAAGAAGGTAGCATCGGGCTAGAAGCCTCATTCAGAGTACTTCAAAATCAATTTCCTTTAGAAAAGACAATTGCCTTTTTAACACGTGGAAAAAAACTCTTTGGAATTGAAAATCCTGTTTTCAAAGAGGGAATCCCCGCAGATCTCTCTTTATTTAGTCCAAATGGAAGCGGAACCTTTAGCACTAAAGATATCCTCTCTACCTCAAAAAACTGTATGTTTATAGACACGCCAACAAAAGGAACAGTGTACGGTTGTATACGCGGTGAAAAAATTCAATTAAACAAATAGAATTTATGCTTGAGTATTGGATTCGTGATGGTGAAAATAGCACTACGAAAAAACCAGTCATATTTTTAATTCACGGTTACGGTAGTCATGCAGAAGATTTGTTCGCATTTGCCCCCTACCTCCCTAAAAACCACACTGTTATTGCACTTCAAGCCCCACTTGAACTAGCTCCAAATAGCTATGCTTGGTACCCTTTATTCCCAAAGCAAGACGGCACATTAGACTCTAAATTAGAGGCAGCTTGGGGTGCCGTGGATTTGATAAAAAAAAACATTACTCTTTTAATTGAAAAACACCATCTAAATAGTTTAGACATAAGCCTTTTAGGTTTTAGTCAAGGTGCAATTCTAAGTTGGGCTTTAGCCTTCTCAAACTCTAACTTTTGTAGAAGAATCATTGCCTTAAGTGGTTTGATTCACGAAAGTGTAGACACTTCTCAAAATCCCACATTTCTGGCTTATGCTGCACATGGTGTTTCGGATATTGTGATTCCTGTAGAGCAAGCACGGTCTACTGTTCTACCTGTTAGTCAACGCTTTGAAGAAATAGAATATCATGAATATCCTGAGGGGCACACCGTGTCTCAAGAGAATTTTTCGAAGATGCTAAACTGGATTGAGAAAACAAATTTATAGAGGATTGAGTGTGTGTTTTAGTAATTTAAACTCAAAAGGTGTATTTTCCTTTTTGGTGTATTCCAAAACAGCTTGTCCCCAATACTGATCCGATTGAAAACCAATCAAAACCCATTCTTGGTTGATTACTTTAACCTGATCAATTAAAAACTTTCCTTCGGGTAGGGAGATTAAAAATTTTAAATACCCTTGAGAATTGGATTCAAAGAGCTGCCGCATTATCTTTTTTTCTTGTTTCTCCAAATCAGAAAACAAGCCTTTAATTCTTCGGTTTCCTTTAAGTGAAAAAAAAGCTTCTGTTTTTGCAACAACATCCATTTTCTGAATACTATCTTTGAGTTGTCCAATGCTTTGAAACTGTTCCTGCAAGAGGTCGTCCTGATGGTTCAAAATTTTATTTGTATTAAAAATTTGATAGAATAAAACAATACAGACAAAGAGAAATAAATAAAGTAGTATTTTAAATTTCATAGAGCTTAATTTGATTGAATGCTTAGTGTATCATAAGCTAGAAAAATGTTTGAGGGCAATTTACTGCTAACTTCCTCGTGAAAGCCCATCAAGTGACTTATGTGTGTTAAATAACACCTATTAGGTTTCAATTCTTCAATAAGATTAAGAGCCTCATCTAGATTTAGATGGTTTGGATGTGCTTCGATTCGCAAACAACTCAATACCAGTACATCTAAATCATACAGTTTGTTTTTTTCATGGGTACTAATCGTTTTTACATCCGTTAAATAGCAAAAAGCATCTATTCGGTATCCCAAAACAGGCAATTGGTTGTGAAGAGCCTCCACAACAGTAATCTTTTTTCCTCCAAACTCAAATACATTACTTGGGTTTACTTTGTGAACTTCCACAGAAGGTGCACCTGGATATTTATTCTGGTTTGAGAAAATATAATCAAATCGTTTTTCAAAATTTTCAATTACCCGAGAACTAGCATAGACTGCTATTGCTCCTTGTCGAAAGAAATAAGGTCGTATATCATCCATTCCTGAACTGTGATCTGCATGCTCATGGGTAAAAAAGATTCCATCAAGATGTCGCACATCTGCCCTTAACATTTGCTGTCGAAAATCTGGTCCGCAATCGATCACTAAGTTGATGTTATCCCATTGAATTAATACGGATACCCTTAATCGTTTGTCTTTTGGATCAGAACTCAAACATACCGGATGATTATTTCCAATGACAGGAATGCCTTGTGAAGTACCAGTACCTAAAAAAGTAACCTTAATCATGTATTTCAAAGGTAATCTATGTTTTTAATTCCACAATCTTTGTAGATTTGAAAAAAATTCCAATATACTCCTATGTCCGTTCAAATTCCGGGTGAAATTGAATTAGAGAACCGCCCCTCCGTTGAAGCAAAAGCACTTCGAATAAATCTCAATAAATACATCTACGGTACATTTGCAGAAATTGGTGCTGGTCAAGAGGTAGCAAGACACTTTTTTAGAGCAGGAGGTGCCTCTGGCACCATTGCAAAAACCATCAGTGCCTACGATAAAAATTTTAGTGATAATATTTACGGTGAAGAAGATGACAAGCGCTATGTCACCGAAGCACGACTCAATAAAATGTTGGATCACGAAATGAGCTTGCTTGAAGAACGTATTTCACGAGTAGAAAATCCCAATAAAATGTTTTTTACCTATGCAAATACGGTAACAACAATTGATTTTGCTAAAAAATTCAAAGGTCACGGTTGGATGGGAATTCGATTCCAAGCAGACTCCAAACAAGACTACAGCGAGATCACCCTACACATTCGTTTTCATCAAACCGAGACACGCCTTCAACAAGAGGTGCTGGGTCATGTTGGAGTAAATCTAGTCTATGGTGCATTTTACAAGCACGATGAACCCAAAAAATTATTGCGTTATCTCTACGATAACATTGATCAAGATGCTATAGAAATAGACACGATCAACTTTAAGGGGCCTTTATTTGAAAAAGTAGACAATCGTCTTATGAGTTTACAACTTGTTAGAAACGGAATGACCGATGCAGTCATGTTCAATCCACAAGGACAAAACATACTCCCTGCTAGGGAATTGTATAAAAAAAACATACTAGCGTTAAGAGGAAGCTTTCGTCCAGTTACTAAAGTGAATATAGACATGTTTGAAAAGGCTTTAGATGCATTCATTCATGAGTCTGAAGTGCAGCAAGATAAAACAGTGGTTATTTTTGAAATTACTCTTTCTAACTTGAGAGCTGAGGGGGAAATCGATGAAAAAGATTTTATGGATCGTGCGAAACTCTTGTGCTCTTTGGGCTATGTAGTGATGATTTCCAATTTTAAAGAATATTATAAACTGGTAGATTATCTTTCACAATACACCAAAAAACAGTTGGCATTAAGCATGGGTGTTAGTAATTTTGTCGAAATATTTAACGAACAATATTACGAAGATCTAGGTGGGGGAATTCTTGAAGCCTTTGGAAAAATGTTCTACAATAACCTAAAAGTCTATCTCTATCCAATGAAAGACGTCAAAGGGAATATCATAAACAGCACCAACCTAAAATTGCATCCACGAATGAAAGATTTTTACAAATTCTTTAAATACAATGGCAAAATTGTAGACATCTTTGATTTTGAGGAGAGCTATTTAGATATTTTTAGTAGAGAAATACTTAAGCAAATCAAAAATGGAGAAAATGGCTGGGAAAATAATTTACCAGAGGGAATCGCTGATTTGATTAAGGAAAATAAAATGTTTGGCATAAAGTCCTAAAGAGAAGAGATTAGTCTTTTTCCAATATTTGTGCTGCGTGTTCTTTTGTTTTAACCTTGTCTATGACTCGAGCAACTTTTCCTTCTTCATCAAGGATAAATGTTTTTCTATGAATACCATCGTATTCTTTTCCCATGAATTTTTTTGGTCCCCAAACACCAAAAGCATTTATAACCTCTTTTTCTTCATCTGCTAAAAGAGGGAAAGGAAAGTCAAACTTTTCTGAAAAATTTCTTTGTTTTTTTACGGGATCTGCACTGACGCCTAAAAGAGCATAACCTGCATTTTTTAATTCTGAGAAATGATCTCTAAGATCACAAGCTTCAGCTGTACAGCCGGGTGTATTGGCCTTTGGATAAAAAAATAAAACGAGCTTTTTACCGACATAATCTGACAGCGACTGCATTTGTCCTCTATCGTCCACTACAGAAAAATGAGGAACTTGGTCTCCTACTTCTAAAGATTTCATAACTAATTTTTTTCTAAATTACAAAAGCTAAATAGAATACAAAAAGATGACTAAAAAAGAAAAAGTGGACTTTGTCATCAAAACACTTCAAAAACTTTATCCTCAGATCCCTATACCTCTAGATCATAAAGACCCCTACACTTTATTGATCGCAGTTCTATTGTCTGCCCAAAGTACTGACGTGCGTGTGAACCAAATCACTCCCCTTCTCTTTGCCAAAGCCAGCACTCCACATGAAATGGTGCGATTGAGCATCGATGAGATTCGAGCTATTATTAAACCTGTAGGTCTTTCCCCAATGAAATCAAAAGGAATCTACGGCCTATCCAAAATTATAATTGAAAAACATCAAGGAAAAGTACCTCAAACCTATGAAGAATTGGAAGCTTTACCTGCAGTGGGTCATAAAACAGCTGCAGTAGTAATGGCTCAAGCATTTAATATTCCAACTTTTCCTGTAGACACGCATATTCATCGATTAATGTATCGTTGGGGTTTTTCAAACGGTAAAAATGTAGTTCAAACGGAAAGAGATGCCAAACGTTTGTTCCCAAAGGACCTTTGGAACGACTTGCATCTTCAAATAATTTGGTATGGTAGAGAGTATTCACCAGCTAGAGGCTGGAAAATTGAACAGGACCTTATAACCAGAACTATTGGAAGAAAATCAGTACTAAAAAAGCTTAATTCTTAAGAAAATCAAATGAGTTTAGTTTTTTTGATTTTTGAATGTGCATTTTAGAATAATTTAAAATCGACTCAATTACTTCTTTACGGGGTAATAATTGATGAGAAATACCAGTTTCTTTGATGTAGTTTTTTGCCATTAAAATATCTAATACTTTTTTAACGACAATTAAGCAATAAAATTATTAGGTCTCTAAAATTATCTGATGGGTTGCGATCATTTTTCTTAGATTGATAATAGCGTAGCGCATTCTACCCAAAGCCGTATTGATGCTTACGTCAGTATTTTCTGCGATTTCCCTAAAACTCATGTTGCGATAGATCCTCATGACCAATACTTCTTTTTGATCTTCAGGGAGTTCTTGTACCAATTTCTGTATATCCTTTAGAACTTGCTCTTGAATCATGCTATTTTCTGAGTTGGGTGAAGCATCCGAAAGGAACTGAAAAACATCAAAGCCCTCTTTGTTCTCTAATACAGGAATACGTTTGCTTTTTCGAAAATAATCGATAACTAAATTATGAGCAATTCGCATAGCCCAGGGTAAAAATTTTCCCTCTTCATTGTAAGTGCCGTTTCGGAGCGTCCGAATAATTTTAATGAACGTGTCTTGAAAAAGATCTTCAGACAAATCTCTGTCTTTGATCTTAGAATTGATGAAATTGAAAATTTGCAACTGATGACGGTTAATGAGCTGCTCTAATGCATGCTCTGAGCCGTTAATGTAATTATGAACTAGGGTTGCGTCTGTAGGATGTGTTGTATGTTGGGTTTGCATAAAAGATTACTTTTGCCAATTGGCTGTTAAAATTTCGTAATGTTAAAAAGTAATCTTGTGCTATAGGCAATCTCATTTTATCAAATATACATTTTTTATTTGAATCTTCTTAAGTTAGAAATTTAGACACGGTTTGTTTTTGTTTTGTATCCTTAAACAAATTCATGACTTTTGAATATTCAAAATCACACTTAAAAACCCTAAATTGAGCGTCTTTTATTCAAAAGCTATGAAAAACATCTTGGATTACAATCCTAAAACACACATCATAATTAAAGGGGCGTATCTCCATAATTTGAAAAAGCTGGATTTAGCAATTCCTAGAAACAAAATGAGTGTGATAACGGGGCTATCTGGATCTGGTAAATCTTCTCTTGCTTTTGATACACTTTATGCTGAAGGGCAGCGACGCTATGTTGAGAGTCTTTCCTCCTATGCCAGACAATTTATGGGCAGACTTAACAAACCCAAGGTGGATTTCATCAAAGGGCTCTCCCCTGCAATTGCCGTAGAACAAAAAGTAACTACTTCAAATCCACGATCTACTGTAGGAACTAGAACTGAAATCTATGACTATCTAAAATTGTTGTATGCAAGAATAGGCAAAACCTACTCCCCGATTTCTGGTGAAGAAGTTAGAAAGGACTCTACTGTAGATGTCCTGGAAGCCATTCGTAATTTAGATAGCGGAGAACGCTTGCTTTTATTAGCACCTGTTAAAGAAGATTCTCAACGTTCTTTAAAGGATAAATTAAAAATATTTATTCAGCAAGGGTTTGCTCGCATCTATTACCAAGGGGAAGTATTAAATCTCGATCAACTTAAAAAAACACCTGAAGAAACTTTTGAATTAGTGATCGATCGTTTAGTGGTAAGACAGGAAGAAGACTTTTACAATAGAGTTGCTGACGCTGTAGAAATGGCATTTTATGAAGGAAAAGGGGAATGCTCACTACTAAATATCACAACCGAGAAAAGACTCTTCTTTTCAAATAAATTTGAACTGGACGGAATGCAATTTACTCAACCAAACGTTCATTTATTCAGCTTTAATAACCCGCTAGGAGCTTGTCCAGTATGTGAAGGGTTTGGAAATATCATCGGAATAGACTCGGAATTAGTCATTCCAGATACAAGTAAATCTATTTACGAACATGCAATTGCTCCCTGGAGAGGAAGCAGCATGGATAACTACTATAAAAAACTTGTAAATAACGCTTACCTTTTTAATTTTCCAATTCACAAGCCCTACTTTGAACTTTCTGAAAATCAAAAAGAATTATTGTGGAAAGGCAATAGCTATTTTACTGGAATACATGCGTTTTTTAAGCGAATTGAAAAAAAGAATTACAAAATTCAAAACAGAGTCTTGCTTTCCCGATACAGAGGTAAAACAGTATGTACCTCTTGTGGGGGTACTCGCTTAAAAGAAGCCTCAAATTATGTCAAAATCAATGGAAAAAGTCTAGGGGAACTCCTCCAGCTACCTTTGGACCGTCTCATGGAATTTTTCAACACATTAAAATTAACCCCCCATGATCAAACCATTGCAGAACGATTGCTTATTGAAATCAACAACAGGCTTCAATTTGTTCAGGAAGTTGGATTAGGGTATCTTACTTTAAACAGGAGATCGAATACGCTCTCTGGTGGCGAGTCACAACGAATTCAACTTGCAACTTCTCTGGGAAGTAGTTTGGTTGGGTCTATGTATGTATTAGATGAACCCTCAATTGGACTTCATGCTCGTGACAACGAAAGGTTAGTTCAGGTACTAAAAAATCTAAGAGATCTCGGAAATACGGTCATCGTTGTTGAACACGACGAGGAAATCATGCATGCCGCTGATGAAGTAATTGATATAGGTCCAGAAGCAGGAAGCTTTGGGGGTGAAGTAGTAGCTCAAGGACCCATCAATAAAATAGTAAAAAGTAAGGGACTGACCGCTGCTTATCTAAATGGGACAATGAAAATTGAAGTTCCAAAAAAAAGACGTACTTCCACAAAAAAAATCCAAATCATCGGAGCGAGAGAACAAAACTTAAAAAATATTGACATAGAAATACCTTTGGGTGTTTTGACTGTAGTGAGTGGTGTTTCAGGGAGTGGTAAGTCCAGTTTGGTAAAAAAAATTCTCTATCCTGCTCTTTTAAGAGAATTTGATAATTACAGTGAAAAACCTGGTTCTTTTACAGCAATTAAAGGAGATAGCGATACACTAAAGAGTGTAGAGTTTGTCGATCAAAATCCCATAGGGCGTTCTTCCCGATCTAACCCTGTAACGTACATCAAAGCCTATGATGAAATAAGATCTCTTTTTGCCTGCTTACCCCTCTCAAAAAACAGAAATTACCAAGCCAAACATTTTTCCTTCAACGTAGATGGAGGAAGATGTGACCAGTGTAAAGGAGAGGGAATAATCACAATTGAAATGCAATTCATGGCCGATGTGGTTTTAGAATGCGAGTACTGTAACGGAAAAAGGTTTAAAAAAGAACTACTTGAAGTCAAATTTAACGAAATCAATATAGATGATTTATTGCGAATGACAGTGGATGACGCTATTGCATTTTTTAATCTTCACAATGAAAATAAAATCACACAAAAATTAAGGCCTTTACAAGAGGTAGGATTGGGCTATGTTACTTTAGGACAATCATCAGCAACTCTTTCTGGGGGTGAGGCACAAAGAATCAAATTGGCTTCTTTTATTAGTCAGGGTACATCTAAAGAAAAGGTGCTTTTTATATTTGACGAGCCTACAACAGGCTTGCACTTTCATGACATACAAAAGTTATTGTCCTCATTTTATGCCCTTATTGAAAGAGGACACAGTATTGTTGTTGTTGAACATAATTTAGAACTTATAAAATGTGCAGATCATCTTATAGATCTTGGGCCAGATGCGGGAGATGCAGGAGGATATCTCGTTGGCCAAGGGACACCAGAATTTATTGTGACACTGCCCAATTCTTATACAGGTAAATATCTAGCTGAAAAACTAAAATAATCGTTTTTTAATTTTTGTAAAGACTTCTTCAACGTCTTCTGACCATCGAAAAACCACCAAAGCGATTGAAAATAATCCCAAAATAAGTATGCTTCGAAGAGGAATAGATAGCCAAGGGCTCCCTACACTTGGTATCAAAGAGATGATGGTAAAAATAAATGCACCACAAACCACTACTCCAAGGGTTTTTATAGAATAAGGATGAATTTTATACAAAAGGTAAACCAGTATTATTTTGCAAGTATTGATGAAAAGAAGTACTGTTAAAGTTGCAAAAGCTGCACCCATTATACCAAAGGATTTAATAAAATAATAATTTAACACTACAGCTAGTATTGCAGAAGAAACAGAAAACCAAAAAACATAAGAGTAGTATTTGGAATTGCTGATGATGTTGTTCAAACACCCCATAGACATACTAAAAAGTTTCCCAACAGAGACTATAATCACAACGCCAATTGCTGAGGAATATCCATCCTGATTTATGAGTTGGTAAAAATCATTCAAATTGAGATTTATCACTAAAAATAAAATTGTTGCAACAATGATTAAATTGATACTGCTTTTCTTTAAAAGACGTTCTAAGCGATTTGCATCATTTGTGTTTAACGCTTGAGCCACTAGTGGGCTGGTAATCTGAAACATAGCTCTTCCTGGTGCTTCAATTACAGCCGCTATATAAAGAGCAACCGCATAAAAAGCGACATTTGCTTCGGTAGTTAAAGAGTAAATCATGGATTTGTCAATATCCAAAATAAAGCTTGCCGCTGCACCTGAAAGAAAAATCAGAGAACTGTAACGCAACATGGATTTCCATGCCAGAGGGAGTTTGAATTGAAAACTTGGAAAATAAACCAAAAAAGAATAAATCATTATAATAATCAAACGCAAATAATATCCCCCTATAAGCAGACTGATAAAAAGATCTAAATCAATCCATCGAAAAGCATAAGCCAAAAGCAACACAAATGTTAGAAATCTTGGATATACTTCTTTTAGAAAATTTCCAAAAACGGACTTCAAATGGACACGTACCCAACTGAAAAATACTTCAAAATATGCTGTTGCTATTGCAACCGTAACTATTAGAAATGGGAAACGCGACACTCCTTGATTCCCATTGGATAAAAAATTTAGAATTTCCAAATTAAAATAGTGATAGAATGGGAATAAAAAAAGCAATATAACAAGCGGTAAAAACAATGAAAACCAAAGCAGACGGTCGCGTTCTTCTTTACTCTTAGAGTCGCTGAAATATTTAATCAATGTATGTTGGACTCCAAAAGAAATAAATGGCTGAATCAAATTGGAATTGGCAAGGAGTGCAACGATTAAACCTTGAAACTCTTTCCCGGGAAAAGTAGGATATAAAAAAAGCATGTTGACTGCTCCAATCAAAAAAGCAAAACCAATGCTTATTATGTTATAGATGGATTGTTTGGCGACTATACCCATTTTACTCAATCTGTTTTTCTAAAATACTGAAAGTATCCTAAAGCTGAAATTACTATAGTAAAAAGGAACAAGCTAATCCATCTAAGTTGAGTACCCTTTTTAACAACATCTGGTTCAAAAACAAATTCTATCTCACTCGCATGGGCAGGAACAGCTAATCCTCTCAACACATAATTAACATTGTAGATCGGGACAGAAACACCATCTATTTTTGCCTTCCATCCATTGGGATAAAACATCTCAGAAAAAACTATAAATGCTGTCGTTGGGTTGCTCACTTCGTAGATTAAATGATCTGGTTTTGAATTCACCAATCTAATTTCTGCTTTTGGGGAGATGTTGTATGTCGGATTAACTCCTTCAATCAAATCTTCTTTTAAGATCAATGCTGTAGTTTTAAAATTGGTGTTTTTCATTTCTGACAGCAAATCGTCAGCATTTTCAGCAGTTTTAAGATCAGAAACAAACCAAGCCGGACCTAAAGCATTGGGGTTTACTAGAGGCTTTAACCCCCCTTCCTCTTGGTCGCGATACAAAATGTATTTAACGTTTAAAAAATCTAATACACCCGCATTCTGTTGAACATTATAAGCCTGAAACAACTCTTCAAAACGTCTTGGTTTCGCCCCGTGATAACCTCCAATAGCATTATGAAAATAAGCGGTTCTAGCTCCTGTGAGTCCTAAATCTACTTCGAATACACGAAACCGACTACTATCTTGTTGAATGGTTCTATCTGCAGCTGTAAGTTGAAAAGGAGTAGTGCCTTGCCTTGAAGAAACAAACAAATCCCGATCGATATAACGATTTGCTACACCAAGCAAATCCGATAGGATCACAAAAATAAGGAGTGTGATTGCAACATTTCTTTTTATTTTCTTTTTCATAAAAAGTAAAATCACACCCATTAGAATAAAGCAATATACTATAGCTCGAAAAATATCTGCTTGGAAAATAGACTTGCGTGCAGCTATTATTTCTGAAACAAAAACAGCGCCATATAATTCCTTAAAATAGCTGTCATTTTGGCCTGTAAACGTTAAAGTTCCTTGAAATAAAAAAACGATTGATAAAACGAGAACTGGAATAAAAGCAATCTTTAAAAATCTATTTAAAATAATTTTAGCCTCTTGTTCATAGAACAACTTCCATAGACCCAGGGCAGCTAAGACAGGTACACAAAGCTCTAATACTACTTGTATTGAAGAGACTGCCCTGAATTTATTGTACAAAGGGAAATAATGAATAAAGAAATCTGTGAGTACACTAAAGTTTTTCCCCCATGAGAGCATTAAAGAAAAAAAGCTTCCCAAAACAAGAGCATCTCTAAGGGGTCCTTTGGCAAGGAAAAAACCAAATAAAGCTAAAAAAAACAGTGTGATTCCAATATAAGCTGGTGCCTCCAAAATAGGTTGAGACCCCCAATAAGTCGGGACGTTTTCAGAAAATGCCAATGCCTGATCTGATGAAACACCATTTTCAATTAAAAAATCATAAACACCGTGACCTTTTTGTAAGTTTTCACTTGATCCACCCCCTTGTATTCTAGGAGCTATTAAGTTTAGACTTTCAAAAATACCGTAACTATATTCCGTTATATAATCATAATCCAAACCCGATGTTTGTTCCTTCGGAGTTCCGTCAGGATTGTATAGTAATTCACTAGATCCCCGTGTACTAAACTTTGCATATTCTGCTGTAGCAAGTATGGGTGTTGCATTAAGTCCCAAAGCTATTATTCCAGACCCACCTATACCTAGAAGCGAGAGAAGAAAATGTTTAATTTGTTTTTTCTTGAATGAATCATAAGCATGAACCAAGATAAAAACCCCCATCATCATGAAAAGATAATAGGTCATTTGATAATGATTGGCTCGTATTTGCATGCCCAAAGCTAAACTGCTCAACAAAAATCCCAAAAACCATTTTCTCCTCAACAAGAGTATCATACCAGAAAGGACAAAAGGAAAGAAACTTACAGCGAGAGCTTTAGTATTGTGCCCTACCTGCAAAATAATTAGTAAATAAGTCGAAAAACCGAAAGCCAAAGAGCCAATCAAAGCGATACGCCAAGGCATTTTAATTAAAACAAGTAAAAGGTATCCTCCAAGCAAATAAAGGAATAGTATATGTGCAGGCCGTGGCAAAATTCTGATAAAAGAATAAATTGGGCTTAAAAAGTCTGCAGGATATTGTGCCCCAAGCTGATAGGTTGGCATTCCACCAAAAGCATTGTCTATCCAATAGGTCTCTTTACCAGTAGTTGCTCTATATTCTTTAAGTTGACGTGACATACCGTCGTATTGCCTTATGTCTGATTGTAACATTGTTTTACCAGAGAGCAATGGATAATAAAAAAGCAGTGCGCCCAATCCAAAACCAAAAATGATAATAATATGAGGGAAAACTAGAGGACGGAGAATTGTACTATTCCACTTCTTCATATTCTATATATTCTCCTAAAGTATCAGAAATATTTTTCTTTTTTGAACTGTTTTTTGGTTTTTGTGAAGATTCGTTTTTAGCCGTTTTCTTAATTAAACTTGAAAACAACAGTCGAAAAAGGAAAGGAGACAAGAGCCTAAGCAGATAAACCCCTCCTAAAAAAAACAATACAAATTTAAAGAGTACGCCCAAGTATATTTTATTTTAATTTCAAATGTAACCATTTAAAGAGGAAAGAAAGCAATTTTAGATTCCATTAACAATCGGTGTTCTTAAATAATACTTCATACTCCCGTATATTTGCAAGATGATTGCAATAAGGTTTTTCAGTATTTTGTTTATGTATAACAGTTTTGTTTGCTCACAGTACACTAATCAAATAAACTCGAATCGTCCTGGAGAATCAATAGGTGCTTACGCCGTAGGTAAGCGGGTAGTTCAGACTGAAATGGGCTTTGGATATCGACAATACTCACATTCCAGTTACAACAATTCAAGCTTTAGTGGAGAAATTGGATTTTTGAATTTAAGGTGGGGGTTTCTGTCTGAACAATTAGAATTGACATTGAATAGTGTTTATCTAAATGGAAAGCTAAACTCAAAAATTACATCAGATTCAAAAATCATAACTAAAAGAGGCTTTTTAAACAACTCTTTAGGAATTAAATTGCTTCTATTTGATCCTTTTAAAAAAGAACGAACTATTAATTTTTATAGTTGGAAAGCTAATAACGGTTTTAAAATAAGGGATCTTATTCCAGCTGTGTCATTAACTATTGGTGGAAGTTTTAGTCAAAAGAATAATCCCTTTCCTTACAATAATGTCTTTGGAGGCATATACCGGTCTCTTTTATTTGGAAATATCAATGCTAAACCAGACGAAGAACCGTATTTTCATCTTAGAGGAACACTAGCCACTCAGTCTCATTTTTTAGGGACTTGGGTTTTAGTTACAAATTTGAATTACGATCGTTACCTTTCAGATTACCCCGAAATGTCGTACTTTCTTACATTAACCCACACGCTAAGCCCCTATTGGTCTATATTTATTGAAAATCAAGGTATTAAAAGTGATTTATTTCAAGATACTATATACCGATTTGGAGCAGCATATCTTTACTCTAACAACATGCAGCTAGAAGCCTCTTTGGGAGCCTCATCAAAAAATACTCCAAGTTTACTTTTAGCTAATGTCGGTCTCTCCTACCGTTTGGATTTTCACAAAGACTTTACCTCTAGTGAAGAAATGGAGCAAAAATCTTTAAAAGAAGAAACGCGAAATTTGAAAAAAACATTAAAAAAGAATCCCCAAATCAAGAAAAAAAGAAATCGTAAAGCCAAAAAAAATATAAAATGAAGGGCATCTTGATTAAGGAAGTTACGACTCAACAAGACTATCTTGACTTTGTCAAATTTCCGTTTAAACTCTATAAGGACAATCCTTATTGGGTCCCTCCTTTGATAAATGATGAATTAGAAACATTAGATTCGAATCGAAATCCGGTGTATCAAAATGCAACTGCGCACTTTTATCTAGCCTATAAAAAAGGGGAAATAGTCGGTCGGATTGCTGCATTAATCAATTGGATTGAAATAAATGAAATGAAAAAGAGTAAAGTGCGTTTTGGTTGGTTTGATGTTGTAGATGATGTTGAAGTAACGAAACTACTTTTAGATCAAGTGGTAGCTCTAGGAAAGAAACATCGTCTTAAAACTATTGAAGGTCCTGTAGGGTTTTCAAATCTAGACAAAGCAGGAATGCTTGTGGATGGATTTGAAGAAAACAACACAATGATTACACTTTACAACGCACCATATTACCCTAAACATTTAGAACAACTGGATTATAAAATCGCTGCAAAGTGGGTAGAATATGAAATAAAAA
>Ga0255760_10000140_pt1 | contig 69025 bp, 53 predicted proteins | sample 071ome_25_FD_179960 | JGI IMG/M metagenome (GOLD analysis project Ga0255760, IMG submission 179960) | Coastal salt marsh microbial communities from the Groves Creek Marsh, Skidaway Island, Georgia - 071410BT metaG (version 2) | ecosystem: Environmental > Aquatic > Marine > Intertidal zone >...
GGCTCTCGTGCGATCACTATTAAACAAGCGATCATCATTGCGGTGATCTTCGAGTTTTCTGGGGCCTTCCTCGCCGGCGGCGAAGTCACAAGCACGATCCGCAAAGGCATTATTGACCCAGAGATTTTGTCCGCATCACCTGAGTTGCTCGTGTACGGCATGATTGCGTCGCTCCTTGCCGCGGGCCTCTGGTTGCTCGTTGCAACCTCCTTTGGTTGGCCTGTATCGACAACGCATTCCATTGTGGGCGCGATCGTCGGCTTCGCAGCCATTGGCATCTCAGTGGACTCCGTGAATTGGAGCAAGGTGTCGAGTATTGTTGCCAGTTGGGTGGTGTCTCCTCTGATGGCCGGCGTGATCGCGTTTGTTGTCTATCAAAGTGTTAGGCGCTTCATTTTGAACGCGGCCGAACCCCTGGCGGCGGCGCGAAGAGGCGTTCCTGTCTATATCTTCATGGTGGCTTTCATTATTTCCATGGTGTCGCTGGTCAAAGGGTTGAAACACGTGGGCTTGGATCTAAGCTTCGAGCAATCGTTGATGTATGCGGCTTTGATTGCATCGGGCATCACGGTAGTGGGCGCGATCCTAATCTCCAGATTGAAAGTCAATGCAGAGACGTCCCATGAAGAAATCTTGAGCGTAGAGCGCGTCTTTGGTGTGCTCATGATCTTCACGGCATGCTCTATGGCGTTCGCTCATGGCTCCAATGATGTGGCCAACGCAGTGGGTCCGCTCGCAGCGGTTAATGCCGTGATTGAAAGCGGTGGGGTCGTGGCGCAGAAGGCAGTGATGCCCACCTGGTTATTATTTTTGGGCGCCCTGGGTATTGTCATCGGCCTGGTGACTTATGGTCATCGAGTCATTCGAACTGTGGGTAGTACCATTACGGAGCTGACGCCAAGCAGTGGCTTTGCAGCCGAACTCGCGGCGGCGATTACCGTGGTCGTGGCATCAGGCGCGAGCTTGCCGGTGTCAACGACCCACACGCTTGTAGGTGGCGTGATTGGCGTGGGCTTGGCGCATGGCGTGACCGCGTTAAATATTAGAGTCGTCGGGACCATTTTTACGTCTTGGATCGTGACCTTGCCCGCTGGCGCGATCTTGTCGATCACCTTCTTCTATGTGCTGAAGACGGTCTTCGGGGGGTAGAGAGTTCTGAAAACGCGCATGGCGCTAGGTTTCAGTTGCGCCTCAAGCGTCTTAATTAGGCCTGCTTGCATCGCTCCGCGGCTCCTTGGTGCAGCACAGATGCGGCTGAGATAAAGGACCTTGGGTGTAAAGGGCCTTGGGGATGAAAGGCACGGGGAACGAAGGGCGTTAGGGAGTAAGAGGACTGGGCGCCGAGTGAAGAAGGCGCCCGACCGCAATCCTAAGATGTTGCTCAGCCATTCGAGAAACCCACCAATCCATGTGCCTCGCGAGTCATGCTTGCGTGGGATTCTGCGGTTCGACGCTCTGCTAGAGTGAATCAATCGCGCCTCATCGGACGCGATCAATCCTAGATGTTTGCAACCTCAACCGGGATGCCGGTCATAAATGATTGGTTGCTGAACGGATCGTAACTACCCGGCCCCGCAGGCAGTAGGATGTTGGCATTGACGCCCGGGGTTTTTGCCGCAACCGACAGTGCCCCAGCTTGGCCCCAGCCGTGGGTCATCGCGACCACGCCGCGTCTCAACTGGGGATCAAATGCGACCTCAGCTTGAAGGGTTCCATATTGGTTGTGCACGCGGACCTGCTGACCCTCTTGGATCTGACGCAACTCGGCATCGTCCGGATGGATGAACAGGGGATTGGTGGTTTGCGAGGGGCGTTTGAGCGCTTCGACATTATGAAACCAGCTGTTGAGCATGTAGTTGGTCCGTCGGCTGATTAGCTTCAGCTGATGCGGAGGCTCCGCGGCAAGAGACTTGAACAGGGTCGTCATTCTTTGTCGTGTGTCAGCCATGGTCGCTGGAAAACAGTCCACCATCTGATCTTCGGTTTGAATGGTCCGATCATAAAATTCACCCGCAGGTCGTCGCTCCAGTACTCGAACGGGCATCTCGTCTTCTTTCAGTTCATCCAGCTGAATGGCTGATCGCTGCAGCATGTGACGTACTCTAACTAATGGGTCCTCGGTCAATTCAATGTGGGGTTCGCCCATGAGTGCACGCTCGAGCATGCCCATGATTTGCCATTCAGGGCGGCGCTCATTTTTTGCTGGAACTAGGGGCGGTGTGTACTGAACGAATGGCTCGGACTGGAGCCCAAGCCCGCACAAATTGATATCAGCGCGTTCGAACATGTCGGTTGCAGGCAAAATATAGTCCGCCACTTCACTCGTGGCGTTAGGGTAGATATCGACCACCACCACAAAATCGAGCGCGTTGAAGGCCGTCTTGAGTCGATCACTCTGCCCCACAGAGATGAGCGGGTTACCCGAAATAACCACCATGGCTTTGATGGGGTCGGGATCATCCAGAATCATATCTGCCATGAGATTGCCAGGGAGATTGCCCCGAATTTCGCGTACCGGACCAAACGCCGTATCGGCATAGTGTGGCGCTTTGCCGCGCGTTGCCCCAGCCTTGGCAGCGGGGTAAAAACCTTCGCCGTAGCGATTGCCACCGGGCCGATCTAGATTGCCCGATATTAAGCTGAGCATTTGCAGAAGCCAGTAAGCTGCTGATCCCTGTTGACCCATATTGACGCCTGTCGACATATAGATAGCGGCCCGTGGCGCGCTCGCAAAATCTCGGGCTAACTGCTGCAATGCGTCGGCGGGGACACCGACCACGTCGGCCACCACGGTCGCGCTGAAGTCGGCGACGAAGTCTCTAAGCTCATCGATGCCACGGGCGTGGTGCATGATCGCCTCGTGATCAATGAGGTTCTCCTCAAAAAGGGTGTGAATCATGGCAGCCAAGAGATAACTGTCCGTATCGGGGCGGATGGCAACGTGCTCACCCAACCCCCGAATGCTCTCTGTTTCTCGAGGGTCCACGAACACAAGTCGACCCCCTCGTTTCTTGACCGCGCGAAGCGCTGCCATCGGATCGGCAATGGAAATAAAGCTCATGTGGGATATCCGCGGATTGGCCCCGAGAATAAGCAAAAAGTCAGTTGCGCCGATATCTGGGATCGGATGGATCGTGCTTGATCCGTACACCGCCTCTGACGTCGCAAATTTGTTGGTGCAGTCTTGCGTCCCTGAGCCAAAACGCCTGCGGCAACCGAGGGCGCCAATAAAGCTGCCGATCGCGGGTCCGGCGGTTGAATTGAAGGCGAGAGGGTTGCCGGTATAGGAAGCGATCGCGTTTTCGCCGTGTTCAGTCCGAATCGCATTCAGCCTTGCAGCGATTTCTTCGCAGGCCTGTTGCCAGGAAATGGGTTCAAGACCGCTGTTTGTGCGCTTGAGTGGTCGATTCAGGCGGTCAGGGTCACGATGGATATCGAGCATGGCGAGGCCCTTGTGACACGCAAATCCCTTGGTGACCGGGTGGGTTTTGTCTGGTTTCAACTTAGTGATCTCGCCGTTATCAACCTCAGCCACCAAACCGCAGCTTGGTTCGCAGACGCGACAGAAGGTTTTGACGGAATCAGACATAGGGAACCTCAACGTTGACTTGGCTTACCGAAGTAAAGCCTTTAGCATCAGCGAATTCAAGCAGGATCCACTGATGACATCATCTCAACACGTTATTGTGACCGGTGCCGCGGGTGCGCTCGGTCGAGCGGTTACCCAGCATTTTCTAGATCAAGGGGCCACGGTTCACGCGCTGGATTTATCCCTCGAGCTTTTGAAGGGTGCCCTTGCAGATTTGTCGAGTGAACAATTGCAGCTTTACGCAGTGGATTTGACCCGCCGCGATGATGTGGCTCGCTGTGTGGCAGAGGTCATTGCACCGGGCGGGCAAATCGACGTGCTTTGTAATATCGCGGGTGGGTTCATGATGGGCGACTCGGTGGCCGATACAACAGACGACACGTGGGACTTTCTGTTCAATCTCAATACCAAAACAGTGATGTACATGGCATCAGCCGTCGTGCCTGTGATGCGAAAGCAAGGTTCAGGCAAGATCGTGAATGTGGGTGCCTTAGCGGCGAGAGAAGGTCTTGCTCAAATGGGTGTTTATATTGCGTCCAAATCAGCGACGATTCGGCTGACAGAAAGTCTTTCAGCCGAATTGAAACCCCAGGGGATCAATGTCAATTGTGTACTTCCTGCTGTGATCGATACGCCTCGGAACCGGGCAGACATGCCGGATGCCGACTTTGACGCTTGGGTTCCGCCCTCGCAGTTGGCTGCCGTCATTGGCTTTTTGGCGTCGGAGGCGGCAGTGGCCGTCCATGGCGCCGCGATTCCAGTGACGGGGCGAGGTTAACTCGGAGCTAAACACGTGATCGAAAAGTGGCAACGATTGGCGAGCAAACTGTTGCTTGATCTTAGGATCTTGAAGGTGCTTGAAGTGACGGCAAGCTCGAAGCGAGGCGTCGCGCCGCATCCATTTTATGTGTTTGACACCGTTGACTGGATTAACGTGTTGCCTATCACCGCTGATGGCCAGGTCGTGTTTGTGAAGCAATATCGCCATGGGAGCGATGAGATTTCGCTTGAAATCCCCGGCGGTATGGTCGACCCCGGCGAGGCGCCCGAGGTGGCGGCAGCTCGAGAGTGTCTTGAGGAGAGCGGCTTTAGCGCCTCTGGGCTCATTTCTCTCGGCGCCCTGCGACCCAATCCCGCAATTTTCAATAATTTTTTGCACACGTTCGTGGCATTTGATGTGCAGCACGTCGGTGAGATCAAAAACACGGCAACGGAAGAAACAGAGCTGGTACTCCTTGACCTAGAAGCCCTTCCTCAAATGATGCTGGACGGGGAGATCGATCATGCCTTGGTGGTGGCAACAATTTGGCGTTATTTTTATGCACGCGCGAATGGATTGATGTCGTCAAATCATGGGGTAGATAGCTAAAGTCCACCGCATTGCCGATGAGCTCGCTAGGAAAGAACCCCCTTTGAAGTGCGAGCCTCTGACCAGAACGCTTGCAAACCCTGTCAAAGCGTTTGATTCATAAGCTCGTGTGACCGCATCGTCACCTTGGTGCTGAGATGTCAGGTGCTTGATTGGCCTTCATAGCAACATCAAAGGCGAATCGACGACAGCCAAGTGGCGAGGCTCGAGTTCGGAGTACCAACCTCGAGAATGCGATCGCCCAAGTGTTCGCGTGGAGCTTAGACCTGCTCAGCCATTGTAAGTTGCTCCAGGCGATTGCTCCGGATCATAGTTTGGATGTCCCGAACGTAGTCTTCTCCACGAATGGAGTAGGCGAGTAGACCCTCTGCCAATTGGATACCCCTCGCAGGTACGTTAAGACTGCGCATCGACATTCTAATAGCGCGTAGATCACTGTAGGCGGGATTGGTGTTGATGTTGTGGATGTAGGCTGCAACACCCTCGTAAATGGATGCGAATCGCTTCACCTCGTGACGAGCGCCCTGATCTCGGTCTAACGGCTTGAGGCCACAGCCCTCAACGTAACACCACACGCCGAAGAAGTTGTTGCCATCGATGGCGAACCTTGAGGTGCCCCAACCTGATTCGTTAGCCGCTTGAGCAAGGACCAAGGACACGGGCAATGTGTCAACGCGTTGTAATAGGCTATCCCATCGAACATCGAGCGCTTGCTCCATGGAGGGCAGCGCATGCTCGTAGTAGGTGGCGAGTGATTGGATGCGATTCGCATCCTCGAGTAACAGTGGCTGGCCTTGGCTCAGTCGCTCTCGCTGCCGAATAAGGAACGTCCGCGCCTTCAGAATTTCTGCGTTGGCATGGATGACTTTTGGCGCAAGAAATTTGAAAAATCGCTGCTTCTTCTCCTGCACATCGCGCATCTCAGAGAAGGCAGGTGCCGCTGGCCAGTCCATCTCGGACTGGAAGAAGCGGGCTTGTACTAGGCCCTCGAGCTCGGAAGCAAACCCGCTTGAGGGTAATAAGCTGATGATCATTAAGGCAATGCGACGCATGTGTGCCTCCCTAACGGGGTCATTGGTGCGCCATCTTATTCACTTTTTCTCCATTATCAACCCTTATTTTCAGTTTTATTCAGGATTAATTCAGCATTGAATGAAGGTCTTTTAATTCAGTTCTGCGGCGCTGTGGCGTACCGCCTACCCATAACTGGCTGATATATGGTCTTTTTTCGAATGAGGGGGGCGTGTTAGTCTGAAGGAGATTAAGGGCGGTGTAAGGAAGCAGCGCGAGAATGGAATATCAAGAACGGCAGCAGGTGCTTGTGCTCTATTTGGCGAGTTCTGCGTTGGATAGCCCGGTGATTGGCTGGAGTATTTATGATGGCTCGTCGATGGAAACGCCACAGACTGGGCATCAAGACGAACCGCCCTATGGGAGCGGTCTTGCTGCAATGCGAGATGGCTGGCGACTGATTCAGGCCAGTCCGTTGATAAGTCATCAAGTCGGTCAAGAGTTTAGAACCGATTACCTAAAGTACGAATTCTTCTTCGAACGCTGGTCAACGCAAAATGAGCGGCGCGCGTGATGATTAGGCTTAATTCCCAGCAGATTGCCAAGTTTGTCGCCGAGGGCTATTTGAGATTTGACGGCGTTGTTCCTCAGGCGTTGAACGAGCAGTTGTTGTCGCGGTTTCAGTCGGTTGATCCGAGTAATCATGGCAATTTACGGGGTTACTATCACGAGGCTGTTGATCAGCGGGTGCTGCCAATTGGCGCCTCAGGCCTGCCGCTCGATCAAGTTTTTGATGCTGAACCGCTTTTTTCTGCCTTGCTGGCGGTCCCCGAAATTGCAGGTGCTATTTGCAGCCTGTTAGGTGAAGCGCCCAGATTTGATCATCACTTTTTGCATGTCACGCTCACGCCTGAAACGCAAACTCGCATGCAGCTGCCAACAGCCGCGCAGCACTATCATCAAGATTCAACGATCGATCCAGAACTCGCGTTTGATATTCAATTGTTCTATTTCCCTCAGGCGGTAACAGAGGCCATGGGTGGCACTCGATTCCTTCCGGGCTCACACCTTCGCACCGTGAGTGAAGCCGCGATCGCCCGTTATCAGAACATCTTAGGCCAGCAGCATGTGGTGTGCCCCGCGGGTAGCGTCTTCATTTTCCATAAAGGGTTGTGGCATGGCGGGGGGCTCAACACGAGCGAGATGATGCGGTATCTCTACAAGATCCGCTTGGCGCCGGGTGCCTCACAGGTGCGGCAATGGGATACCTCGGATTTAGCGCCGATAGATGATCACCAGGGTCCAACTTTTTGGCGTGAAGCGAGCGGCGGCTCGGCAGTTCAAGAGATACTGATGCGACCACAACCTTGGTTTGAATATGACGTGGGACGGCTGGAGCTGATTAACCGCATCAAACTTTGGCGATACCTGCTAGGTGACCCAGCCGCCGACGTGGATTACTGGTTAACCCGACTCGAACGCCCTCAGTTGATTGATCGGGGCCCCTCACTGTGAATGGAACACAAGCTGAACCAAAACAGTAGACCCGTTTTCGACGTCAGTCTCTGACCAGCCCAGGGCAGTCGAGAGCCGTCATGGCTCGATGACGTTGAAGCCGCTCATAAAGGTGTCGAGATGCCCAAAGGTTTGTGCGACGGGTTCAATGGGGCCATCGACGCTGACCAGACCGTCTTTCACTGCGTCTCCAATCAACCGCTCGCCGGACATCACGTCGATGAGCGTTTCTCGAGTGAGGCTGATGTGCGCTTGCGCGCTGGTCGACGAAGGCTTCTCTTGGTAGTAAAGGGTTCGGTTAGAGATGCCTAAGACCCAATGCGTGCTCAGGTCATTCACTGTGACATTCAACTCGGTTGTAATGCCCCCAAGCGCTTCGGACTGTAATCGGATCGACATGGCATCAAAAATTTGTTCGACCGTCATAGCGCGCAAAATACCTCGAGCTCGAACGGGCTTGCCGGCGATGGGTGGTGGTCCTTGGCGAAGTTCTTGCGCGGCATTGAGATAAGCATTCCTAAAAGTGGATGACTCAGCCTGGTAGCCAAGCTGCTCCATGGCGTCAGCTTGAAGAAGCCTAGCGGCTTGGTTCCCAGGATTAGCGAAAATAAGGTGATTCAGGAGCTCCGCGACCCAGCGGTATTCCCCCTGATCAAATGCGCTTCTTGCCTGGGTGAGGAGATTGTCTTCCCCCCCTGCTAACGCAACATAGCGGCGACCGGCATCTTCTGGCGGCAACCGATCGAGGTTGGCGGGGTTGCCGTCATACCAGCTGAGGTAGCGTTGATAGACGGCTTTCGCATTATGAACGAGATCACCGTAGTAGCCGCGTGTGTGGTCGTTGGCAAGGAATTCCTCCGGCAATGCCAGCTGATCAGAGATCTCAGTCGGCACATAACCGTGGTTGGCAAGACGCATGGCCTGATCATGCATCCACTTGTAGAGATCCCTTTGGTTAGTTAGAAAATCTCGGACTTCGGTCTGCCCCCATTGTGGCCAGTTATGGGATGTGAACAGAATGTCCGTTTGATCAGCGAATAACGTCATGGCTTCGTGAATGTATTTAGACCACTTGAGCGCGTTCCTAACTAAGGCGCCGCGAATAGGGATTAGGTTATGCATGGTGTGGCTGCAGTTTTCGGCCATACAGAGCGCCCTGAATTGCGGAAAGTAGAAGTTCATCTCCGCTGGGGCCTCGGTCTCTGGTGTCAATTGAAACACTACGTGCACGCCATCTATCGTCATCTCCTCCCCGGTTCGTGTGATGTCGTGGGTTGGCGCTATCAAATCCGGCCCGCCTAAGGGCAGGCCGTTGCCCAGGCCACAATCAACATGCGCTTTAGGGTCTGCTGGCAACATAACGCCGAATTGGAACAAAGCCCTTCTTGCCATTGCCGGCCCGGCAATAACGTTTTCTCCGACGGTCTCCTCTAAGAAGTGTTCGGGTGCAATCACCATGCAGCGTCCGGCATCAACGTCCTCTTGAGAGGTAACGCCTAAGACGCCGCCGAAGTGGTCAGTATGCGAATGCGTATAGATCACAGCGAGGACCGGCCTTGGCCCTAGATGCTCATTCGCGAGAGCAAGCGCATCGCGTGCAGTTTGCTGCGTTGTGAGTGGATCAACGATGACCCAACCTGTGTCACCTTGGATGAAGGTGATGTTAGACAGATCGTAGCCACGGACCTGCCAGATGCCCGGCGTGACTTCGAAAAGGCCGTGATGGTGATTCAATTGCGCGTGTCGCCAAAGGCTGGGATGTACGGTATTCGGTGCAGGATTTCCGGTCTCTAGAAAATCGTATTGATTGACGTCGACCACGCTGCGCCCATCTCGGTCCAAAATAACGCCTGTTGGGTGATGCGCGATAAATCCCCGAGACACCCGCTCAAAATCTCTGGCATCGGTCGGCGTCGTGGCCTGTTGATGTAGAAAAATTGTGTGCTGAGTTGCGTCCTTTCGATCGATGCTGGTCATATTGCTCACTGCGCCTCTTTCAAGTGTTGTCTTCAGACCTTGGTTCTCTCCTGCCGCAAGGCCATGAAGCGGGTTTGGTCCGCTTCCTTGCGCTCGGTGGGTAACCCGAAGCTAGTGAGTTCATGGTAACGCAGTTCGGTCGGTCTGTTAGAACTTCATGACGCTCGAGATCCTCGATTTCAGCGCTCAGCGCGGTTTACGTTTCGCGAGGCTTCTGAACTGAGACGCGTGCATGCAGATTAGGGTTTCTTTGCTGAAGGCGGCCGACGCTAAGTGGCAGGTGCTATTTTGGCCCTGTCCTTTAATTCGCCCGCAATGCCTGATTGATCTGTTCATGGAAGTGAACCAAGGGTGGCTCATTGGCGCCATAGATGACCTCGGGTAGCGCTCCGCTGGCTAAATTCTTTTGGATATTGGCCATGAGCGCAAAGTCCTCAACACCCGTCACATGAAGCAGGAGGTCAAGGTTTTTTACGAAGTACTCACGCGCTTTCGCGGTTTCAGGCTCACGGGGAGCATACACAGCAGTTGTGGTTCTTGTGCAATTGACGCTCAGGGGTTCGACGATCCAGGTTTCAATATGGTCAAGTTGATGCACAACCAAGCCATTGGGAACCAGAAAATACTGAATCGTGCCATAGGGGATGAGTGACCATTCAGACTCTGGCTTTTCAAACTCGTCGTGGACATTGGCTCTTAGACCCACAGACAATAAATTTCGACCAAAGGCATCGAAGATGACGCAGTCAGAATTAAACGTGGGCGCTAGCGTTTTACTGTGCAAGGTTCTGATGTGATAACTCTCGGAAAACGTGTCGAAAAAAAGTTTCCAGTTGAAGTCCCACTCATGGGTTCTTGATTCGATGAGAACGTATTTCTCGATTTCAAAGGATGCAAGGTCATCCTCGGCGCCAGAAAGGACCTCATCAATATCGATAGGTGAATCACCCTCTGGCCGAACAAAGATCAGGCCATAGCGCTCGGCCACGGGGCGCTGAATCAAGTGACAAGATTGAGTCACGTCATCAAATGCGCCTGCCGCAAAAGGTCTGGCCCGAAGTTCGCCCGTGAGATTGTAGGTCCAGGCGTGATAAGGGCAGTGAAAGGCTTTCAGGTCACGGCCACTCGAATTGGGATCTACGAGTGGTGCGCCGCGGTGTCGGCAAGCATTAACAAAGGCGCTCAAGCTGCCATCGTATTGACGGACCACGACCAGCGGCAAATCGTCGATCCGCATCGCCCGGTAGCTTCCGGGTTCGGGTAAATCTGCTGAGAGGCCAAAGAACAGGGGCCCCGGCTTAAAAAGGGTTGTGATTTCCTGCTCAAATCGAGTCGGGTCGGTATAAGCCGACGCTGAATTGGTCGCGCTTCGACCTATTTGTAGCCCGCGAAGGTGGTTACCGCTGGCCGCGACTCGCTTGAGCAGTTCAATTTGTCTTGCCTGGCGCATGCAGGATTCTCGGTTGGCGTGAGATGAATTGTATTTTTCTAGTATATACTAGAAAAAATAACCTGTATGCGTCGTTTATGATGAATCTGCTCGTCGAGTTCAAAAAAGGGATGTCTAAGTGACGTCGGCCGTATTGCTAAAAAAATCAGAGCAGACGCGTCAGCGCATCCTAGATGCCGCTGCGACGTTACTGGCAGCGAGAGGGTATGCAGGCACGAGTATCAAGGCAATTGCCGAAGAGATCGGTATGCAAGATGCGTCTCTTTATTACTATTTTCCGTCCAAAGAAGCGTTAGTGCTTGAAGTGCTCCACATTGGCACCAGCGAAGCTGAAGATGCGGTGGCCACCGCGGTTGCTGCGATTGATGCAAATGCGGAACCGCTCGAGGCGCTTCGCCTCGCGATCGTCGCGCATGCGAAGTCAGTGCTTGGCATGGGGGACTATCCTCGCGCTAACGTGCGTAACTTCGGGCAGTTGCCCGCTGAAATTCGTTCTGAGCATCAGGCCGAGCAGGCTCGCTACGGTCGGACCTGGAAAGCCTTGATCGAGAGGGCGATGTCCGCAGGTGTTATCAGGACCGATCTAGATCCCAGTGTGGTCCGAATGCTGATCCTTGGCGCGATGAACTGGGGGCCAGAATGGTTTAAGACAGAAGGCGCGCTTAGCTCGGACCGGGTGGGCGAACAAATGGCAAGTTTGGTGATGGAGGGCTTGGTCCCTCGCCAAGAGCGTGGCCATCCAGCCGAGGCGAAGAATGACTGAAGCTGCAGTTCTTTGGACGCTGAGGATGATGGCCATTTCATTCTGGGCTTTGGTGGATCCTTAAGCCTGACCACAGAATCCAGACCCAAGCCTAGTTGTGAGTTCGAGAACACAGAAAAGACAACAACAAATTCGACAGACAACAAAGACGACAACAAAGACAGCGATAGGGGTTGAGAGAAGGGAATGGCTGAATGATATCAACACGAGACGCAATCAACGAAGCGGGCGAAAGGTTTGATGCGATTGTTATAGGTGCAGGCGTGTCTGGTATCTACCAAATCAAACGCCTTGTTGACCTAGGATTGCGAGCCATTGTTCTGGAAGCTGACGATGACTTAGGCGGCACTTGGTATAGAAATCGTTACCCCGGCGCTCGCTTCGATTCGGAGAGCTACACCTACGGCTACTCCTTTTCCCAAGAACTGCTAGATGAGTGGCATTGGAAGGAACGTTATTCGGGCCAACCAGAGAATCTCAAATACCTAAATTACGTTGCCGATAAATTCGATCTGCGTCGCCATATCCAGTTCAACACTCGGGTGTCGGGCATGCAATGGCATGAGGTCGCCTGCGCATGGACTCTGCGTCTTGAAAGTGGGAGCGAGATGGTGGCCCCGCTTGTAATCTGCGCGATCGGTCCGCTGTCTATGCCCACATTGCCGAACATTGAGGGTATGTCCAAGTTTACGGGCCCCTCTTTTCATACCTATCATTGGCCCAAGGCGCCGGTAGCGATGACCGGGCAGCGCGTGGGCATTGTTGGCACGGGTGCCACCGGCATTCAGGTCATTGGCGAGATCGCTGACAAAGTGGGGTCATTGACGGTCTTTCAGAGACGTCCCAACTGGAGCGCGCCACTTAACAATTCCCCAATCTCTGACGAAGAAATGGCCTCCATTCGAGCCAGGTACAAAGAGATCTTCGCAACGTGCCAAACCACGCCCGGCGGTTTCGAACATGTGCCAGACCGGCGAGGGTTTTGGAAAGTTTCGCGAGAAGAGCGGTTGGCTCTCTGGGATGCGTTGTACGATCAGCCCGGGTTTTCGATTTGGCTGCGCAACTTCACAGAGATCTTCACGGACGAAGCGGCAAACAAGGAATTCTCCGAATACATCGCCGAGCGTATTCGGCAACGTGTTCATGATCCCAGGACGGCTGAAAAACTCATTCCCAAAGACCATGGCTTCGGTGTTCAGCGACTGCCTATGGAGACCCACTATTTTGAAGCATTCAATCGGCCCAACGTGCGCCTTGTGGATATCAGCGAGTCACCCATCGTTCGAGTCACTGAGACAGGCATCGAGACCGTGATCGAACACCACGAGCTGGATCTTCTAGTTTATGCCACTGGGTTTGATGCGATTACGGGGGGCTATGACAGAATCGATATCCAAGGGGTAGACGGCGCGACGTTAGCGGATCATTGGCGAGACGGACCGTCCACTTACCTTGGCACTCTGGTCCACGGGTTTCCGAATCTGCTGATGATCGCGGGGCCACAAAGTGGTTCGGCCTCCACTAATTTTCCTAGAGCGATCGAAGCTCACGTAGATTGGATTACAGACCTCATCGCGTATGTGCGAAATCAAGGATTGAGACGAATCGAAGCGACCGCCTTGTCTCAATCTCAATGGCATCAACATGTCAAAGATATGTACGAAGCCGTCCTGATGCGCAAGGCAAAGGGTTGGATGACCGGGTACAACTCGAATGTTGAAGGGCACGAGGAAGGCACCATTCGGTATCTGGTCTACAACGGCGGCGCACCCAAATACAACCGAACCTTAGCTGAAGCGGCAGCGGCCGGATATCCAGGCATTGCCCAATCGTAGTGCGTAACGCGAGCGCCTATTGCGGGGCTGTTTGGTGCCTTCTTTGGATCACGCCGCTTCATCCGATGGAGGGTGAATTGGGTTGCAAGATATGTGGCCCGGGATGAGCTATGCCCTAGGCATGGCTGCAACGCGCTGACTGTGTGATGCCCAGCCTTGCCAAAATTGCGAGGGTTTAAGGACCTTCACGCGGACGAGAATGATGGGCTTGGCATCGACTGTCGAACATTGCAGCCGCATTATTCGACCAATAAGGGGAGACACAATGAACGATTTGGGCGAAGCCCGTTTAGCGGGCAAAGTGGCCATAATCACTGGGGGCGCGAGAGGGCAGGGAGAAGCAGAGGCTCGTCTCTTTGCCTCGCATGGCGCCCAGGTTGTGGTTACTGATGTGTTGGCGGAGCAGGGCCAAGCCGTGGCAGAAAGCCTCGGAGATCAGGCGATTTTTGTGCTTCATGATGTCTCGTCCGAGGCGGACTGGGCGGACGTGATCGAACACACCCTCCATCGGTTTGGCCGAGTGGACGTGCTGATCAATAACGCTGCGATCTCCAAACCATTGAAACTCGAAGACACGACGACGGCGACTTATCGACAGATCATTGATGTCAACCAGGTGGGTGTTTTTTTGGGGATGCGCGCCGTGCTGGGTCCGATGAAGCAGGCTGGAGGCGGCGTTATTATTAATGTGGCATCGGTCGCCGGCCTGCAAGGCACGTCAACGCTGTTCGCATACACAGCGTCAAAATGGGCGGTGCGGGGCATGTCTAAATCTGCTGCGCTCGAGCTTGCGCGTTATAACATCAGGGTCAACGTGATTAACCCTGGGGTGATTGATACCCCGATTAACCACGATAATCCGGACAGAATGAATCAAGTGTTGGTGCAGACGACACCGCTGAGGCGGATGGGCGATCCATTAGAAATTGCTGAAGCCGCGCTTTTCATCGCCTCTGATGCCGCTCGGTTTGCTACGGGCGCAGATTTCACGATTGACGGCGGTATGTCGATTTAAGCTGGGCTTGTTCATGATACGCTCTCAGCGCGGCACGGCGAATGAAAGCGTGGCTCGAATCGAGCAACGTTGGTGGATTTTTGGCGCAGCGTTCGTGCGTGACGACGAAATCGTAGAATGCGTGGCTTGAAGATCATCGGAAAGGAAGCGTTTGAAAAGGCGCTCTAAACCTTAAATTTTTGGAGAAGGATATGGGTGAAGCTTGGATTATTGATGCGGCTCGAACACCGCGCGCCATTGGCAAACAAGGCAAGGGGGCCTTATGGGAAATTCACCCTCAAAAATTGTTATCCACGGTCCTCAAAGCGCTTGTTGAGCGTAATGGACTCAATACTGAGGATGTCGATGACGTGGTCATGAGCTGCAGTAGCCAAATTAAAAAGCAAGCGCAATGTATCGGTCGTATGGCGGCGCTGGACGCTGGCTATTCCATGCGAGCGTCCGGTGTCACGCTCGATCGGTTCTGTGGCGGTGGTATCTCTGCCGTCAACATGGGGGCTGCGTCGATCATGAGTGGCATGGAGGATCTGATTATCGCGGGTGGGATCGAAATGATGTCCTATGTTGCCGCTGAGGGTATCCCAACACCGCTGGACGCACACAATGAGGATTTGCGCAACGCGCATCCGCAAACGCAGGTGGGGATTGCTGCGGACATCATTGCCACCGAAGAGGGTTTCTCGAGGGAAGCGTTAGACGCATTTTCGGCAACGAGTCAGCAACGAGCGGGCGCTGCCATCCAGGCGGGGGCATTTGATAAGAGCCTGGTGACCGTCCGCCATCCAGATGGAAGTGTTGCCCTAGATCATGAAGAATTCCCCCGACCGCAAACGACGGCTGAGCTGCTCGCGAATCTGGAACCCGTGTTTGATAAGTATATGGATCTGCCCTTCTACGATTCAGGGCTGACGTTCAGGGAGATGGTAGCCAAGAAGTGGCCTGGACTTGAAATCAAACACGTTCATCACGCGGGGAGCTCGTCTGGCGTGGTCGACGGTGCCGGTGCCTTGGTGCTCGCGTCACCCGAATATGCCAAAGCGCATGGCTTGAAGCCTCGTGCTCGCATCAAGGCCATGGCGAACATGGGGCATTCGCCTGAGTACATTTTGAATGCGCCCGTCGATGCAGCGAAGAAAGTGCTCTCGAAAGCCGGTATGACGCTCGCGGATATCGATCTCTTTGAAGTGAACGAGGCATTCGCGGTCGTGCCTGTGAAGTTTATGCGCGACTTAGGTGTGGATCACGACAAGCTGAATGTGAATGGCGGCGCCATCGCGCTCGGTCATCCCATCGGCGCAACGGGTGCGATGTTGATTGGCACGGCGCTTGATGAACTCGAGCGCCGAGGGCAGGCCAATGCCCTGATCACGATGTGTGCTGCCGGCGGGATGGCGCCTGCGGTGGTAATCGAGCGGATGTAGTTTCAAAGGGCGCTGGGCAAGATATGCCCGGCGCTGTCTTCTCTATGATCGACCGTGAATCAGAGCCTAACCCAACCCGTCTCAACGTCTTGAAGCGCTGTATCGTAGCCCAGCTCGCCCGGAAGCAACAGTTCCCGGGATTCATGATCAACTCTCACGCGCTCGAAATCCTGCTGTGCCCCGAGAAACTCAAACACACTGTTCGTCGTCTCATGCTTGGTTAGATTCTTCAGCATTCGCAGTGTGGGCGTCATTAAATTCATCTCTTTAGCGTCAAAGGCGTCAAGGATGGCTTGGGGTGACATCCAGGCAGAGTCAACCAGCTCCTGCTGATCGTGGACCGCGTCGCTGCCATCCTCGCAAGCGGCAATGAAGAATCGAGCATCAAATCTTCGTGGCGAACCAAGCGGTGTGATCCAGCGAGCCACCAGATGAAGTCGAGACGCATCGGGTCTCTGTTGCCACTCCTCGAGCAGCTGATCGAAGGACACGTCGCCAGCATTGAGACGGTTTCTGCCCTCCGTCAGGGCGTCTTGGCTTAAAGACCTCCTTCCCTCCGACCCCATGGCCATGAGCTCGCCGCATTCTTCGAAACACTCTCGGATACCGGCCACGTAGTAGGCCCGGTCTTCATGCGGACGCTCGGCCGTTTGGACCCTGCCGGGGATATCCTCTCTCACTCGACCCGAGACCTCCGCATGAAAATCGGCTTCGTCGACGGCGCCGCCAGGAAAGACCCACATCCCTCCCGCGAAAATAGTCTTGGCGTGCCGTTGCATCATCAGCACTTGGAGCTCATCCGTATCCCGAATGAGCATGACGGTTGCTGCAGGGCGGATGGGTACCTGCGCAGGATCAAAATCCTCAGACATGAAAAACCTTACTGATTGTCGCTAGGCGTCAAGCGCCAGCATCACAGAGACGCTGCGCGAGCGCGCATCAGCACGTGAGGCGCGCAGCGCATGTGCGCGCTGTTAGGCGCCCATGACATCGAGCACTTCGGGTAATGCCTTGACGAACCTCTCAACGTCTGGGAGTAAACCTGTGCTGACCCGTGACCAGTGCGTGTAATCCTGATAGATCCCGCGAATCAGAATACTGCGTTTGGCCATCTCCTGACGGAAAGTCTCGGCATTGAGATCGCCTAGATCAATAAACACGAAGCTGGTTTGTGATGGGGCAGGCTTAAGGCCATGGGTCCGCGCCGCATCATTAATCATTTGCCGGGCTTCGATAATTCTCGACTTCGAGTAATTGAGGAAATCAAAATCGTTATAGGAAGCAACTGCCGCTGCTACCCCGGCTTGATTCATTGAGTAATTTCCCAGCCCGTAACGCATCATCGACTCGATCTTTTCTGGCGCTGCCATCATGTAACCAACCCGCAATCCCGCCATGCCGTAGATCTTGCTGAAAGTCTTGGCAACATAGACATCGTGGCCCTCATTGATGAGATCCACCATGGAATTGGCCTCAGGGTCATCGGTAATTTCGTTGTAGGCCTCGTCAACTAACACGGTGCACTTCTTCGATGCTTTGATGCAGAACTCACGTAAGGCTGACGCGTCTGACATGATCGCGGTTGGGTTGTTCGGGTTACAAATCTGAACCATCGACACATCGGGTGTTATGGCGTTGTAGAGCGCGTCCAAATCAACAGAGAGATCGACAGTTTTGGCGATGCGCTTGAGTTCTCCTCGGCCATGGCGCAGTGCAGATTTAGTGGTGGTATCCCAAAAGAGATCGGGGCCGAGCACTTTCCCTTGTTGGAGTTTTTCAAGCGCGAGATAGGTCAACACGCCGGAAGATCCTGAACTGAGATCGATATGGTCACGAGTGAGGTTGTTGCGTTCCGCGATCATATCTTTAAGTCGAGTGAGTGAATCGCCGATGTAGTAGGCGCCCTTCTTCGTGGCATCCAGCATGGCCGTGATTGCTGCAGGACTGGGCCCATACGGATTTTCGTTGGCATTCAGTTTGGCAATGCCCGACGCGGGTCCGTAATTAAGCATGGCATTGCTGGCAATGGCTCCGGGAAAAGACACTAACTGGCCGCTCGCAACTGCGGCCGCGCCCAACGTTGAGCGACCTAAGAAATTTCTTCGAGACCATGTGGTTGGCATGATTGTCCTCCTGCTTGGTAAAGGAATACGGTGCTTGGTCTGCTTTTGACTGTGGCTCTAATGTAGTGCCTTTCGGGGGGCTTGGCTAGCCGTCATTTATTCGCTTTAAGACGCTTCTGGAATTAGCCAACGAGAGGCCTTTATCGGTGTGCGCCAGCGTATGCAGGCAGAGGCCAAGCGCATCGCCGTGTGCCCAGTGCAGGCGCTGCTAAATTAATTTGTTCAGCATGCTTGCGGCGACAATGATCAAGTAAAGACCAAATGCGCGCTTGAGGTGAAGTTCCTTCATCCGCTGAGCCAGTCGAGCGCCCCAAGGGCTGGTGAACATCGTCATCACGGAAATGGCGATCAAGGCAGGGATGTGGATATAGCCCACGGCACCCCAGGGCAGTTCGCTTGGGTCGTTCAAGCCTAGCAATAAAAAGCCCAAGGTGCCTGGGATTGCGATGATGAAGCCCACCCCGGCTGCAGTCGCAACGGCTTGATGAACACGTCTACCGCAGACCACCATCGTGACCACAAAGGGTGTGCCCCCACCGATCCCAAGGAGCGATGAAAATCCGCCTAACACGCTGGCTAGGGCTGCTAGGCCCAAGCCGCTGGGTAGCGACCACGGATCTGTTTTACGTTCAAAGTATTGGGGGAATATAAAGTACACCGAATACACCAACACCCCGATGGCGAAGACGAGAATCAGCGTCTGAGAGTCCATCTTTGAGGCGAGCCAAATGCCACCGCAAACGCCTAAGACAAGCCATGGCGCCCAGGCTTTCAGCACGCTGAAATCGACCAGACCATTTTTTCGATGGGTCTGTACCGCTCTTATGGAAGAAACAATGATGCTCGCGAGCGAGGTTCCTACCGCGGTGTGAACCATCGCTTCGTACTCGCCAGTGAAAATGGGCAGGATCGCGATCAGCGTTGGCACAATAATAAATCCACCTCCAACGCCGAAGAGGCCAGTGGTCACGCCAGCCACTGCGCCTGCCGCGAGTAGACTGACTAGCATAACGATGACGTTGGGATCGATCATTGACTCAACAACTCAAGCGCAAACTGAAAATAGTTAATGTGACGGGTTGTGCCTGTAATGCAGTTGGCTCATGTTAGTGCCAGGCGGCACCGCCGGAACACGTTGCGACTGAACAGGGTACAAAATAAGGCGTACATTGAGGCTTTTGCCGACCTTTGATCGTGCCAACGCAGCGCATAACCCTGCACACTTTGTAACGCCTGCTTCAGCGCGGGCTCACTATAGAGGGTCCATTCTTTCGCTTCAATAGCCAAAAAGGCAGTCGCCTGACTAAGGGATCCAAACGGCAAGCCCGTGTGGCTTATTAGTCGGACGCCCGTCGAATGGACGTTCGCGATGTTTGAATCACTAAGGACCGTTGTCGCTTTCGCGTCTTCTTCCGCACGCCTATGGACCCCCCAGCGCTTGATGCCCCATGGGTGCCAAACTAAAAATACGGTCGCAAATATCGGCCCGTTTCGGTGCCCTTCATCCTGGTCAGTTGCGCGGGCGTCCCAGAGGCAATCACGGCGCCGCCCTCAGGACCGCCCCCCGGGCCAAGATCAATAATCCAATCTGATGTGCGGATGACGTCAAGGTTATGCTCAATGACAATCACGGAATTACCAGCGTCTACCAACCGATTAAGCACCACGAGCAATTTTTGTACGTCGTCAAAATGAAGTCCCGTGGTGGGCTCGTCGAGGATGTAACATGTGCGGCCGGTGGCTAATTTGGAGAGCTCTCTGGCGAGCTTGATTCTCTGCGCTTCTCCGCCCGAAAGCGTCGTGGATGGCTGCCCCAAGGCAAGATAATCGAGCCCGACATCGACCAGTAGTTGTAATTGGTTGAGTATTTTTGGGTGCTCTGAAAAATGTTCGACGGATTCCGCGATGGTCATGTTCAGTACGTCGGATATGGATTTACCTTTGTATTTCACATCCAGGGTCGCATCGTTAAAGCGTTTGCCCTGGCAAGCATCACATTTGACATAAACATCAGAGAGAAAATGCATCTCAATCTTGATGACGCCATCGCCTTGACATGATTCGCATCGACCGCCTTTGACGTTGAAAGAGAAGCGGCCGGGCGAATAGCCTCGGGTCCGGGATTCGGGAAGAAGCGAGAAGAATTTTCTGATCTCGTCAAACACTTTGATGTAGGTGGCGGGGTTACTCCTTGGCGTGCGTCCGATGGGCTTTTGATCGATTGCAACCACCTTGTCCAGGTGAGCGAGCCCATCGACATTGGTGTGCCGCCCCACGCGTGCTTGGGCTCCATGAAAGTGCCTAGCCAGAACGGGGTAGAGAATGTCATTAATTAAGGTCGACTTGCCTGCCCCCGAAACGCCAGTGACCGCAACCAAGACCTCAAGCGGAATGGCGACATCGATATCTCTCAGATTGTTCTCTTTTGCGCCCGAAATTTGGAGCGTCCGTTCAAAGTGTCGCGGGATTTCGCGCACGGCGATACTGCGTCGGCCGGACAGGTAGGCGCCTGTCAGCGAAGCCTTGTCTCGCTGCAACGCCTTAGGGGTACCCTGAAAGATCACCTCACCCCCCTTGGTGCCCGCACCTGGCCCGAAATCAATCACATGATCGGCCGCTCGTATGGTGTCCTCATCGTGCTCCACCACGATCACCGTGTTGCCAATATCTCGCATTTTGAGCAGCGTATCGAGCAGTCGCTGATTGTCTCGTTGGTGCAATCCAATGCTCGGTTCATCCAGAATGTAAATCACGCCTGACAACTCGCTACCCACCTGGCTTGCAAGACGAATACGTTGTGATTCTCCGCCGGATAACGTGGGTCCCAAACGATTGAGCGACAGGTACGAGAGACCCACGGAGACCAGGAAGCTGAGCCGCCCTTGGATTTCCTTCAAGAGCTCTGTGGCAATTTCCTTGTCGGCCCCCTTGAGTTTCAAGCCCTCGAAAAAATGAAAGGCCTCTTCAATGGTCATGGCCGAGACGTCGACCATACTTTGACCACCGACCTTGACGGCGGCGCTCTCTGACCTTAGTCGATCGCCATCGCAGACATCGCAGGGGGTATTTGCCAAAAATTGGGAATACCAGCGCTTCATGCCCTCCGAGCGTGTATTTCGAAATCGCCGCATCAACCGGTTGAGCAACCCCTCGTAGCGTGAATGAGTGGTCCCGTAACCCGCCCACTCGACGGTGTAGCGCTTGTCGCCCGTGCCATAAAGCACCGTGCGTTGTTGCTGTTCGGTGAGCTTCGTCCATGGCTTATCAAGCGGAATCTTGAGATGGGCAAACATTTGACGGTGAAAGGTTGCCGACATGGATTTACTGTGCGCCTCGATTTTTCCGACAGGCTTTAGGCAGCCAGCGCGCAGCGTGAGCGATGCATCTGGAATCACGAGATTTGGATCAAATGCGACCTGTGTTCCCAGGCCATTGCAGTCAAGGCACATGCCTTGTGGGCTGTTAAATGAGAAGGACTGTGGCGTCAACGATGGGAAAGAGATGCCGCATCGATCGCAAGCAAGATGTTCAGAGAAGACGCGATCCTTACCATTGATTTCAGCGACCATCACGCCCTGGCCCAGGTTCAGTGCCTGCTCCACACTCTCAGTGAGACGCTCACGCTGACCTTCGCGAATCGCAAGACGATCGATAACGGCCTCGACGGTGTGCTTTTTGCGCTTGTCCAAAGCAGTCAGGTTTTCGATAGCGATCAGTTCGCCGTCCACCCTCAGGCGGGCGAAACCCGCACCGCGCGCGGTCTCAATGAGTTCTCGGTGCTCCCCCTTGCGATTGACCAACAAGCTTTGCATGAGTATCACACGGGTGCCTTCAGGCTGGCGCATTAACTCGAGCACAATTTTTTCTGCGGTTTGTCCGGACACCTCGTCGCCACACTGATGACAATGCTGGTGCCCAATGCGCGCGAACAGCACGCGCAGGTAATCTGAAATTTCCGTGATGGTCCCCACGGTGGAACGAGGATTACGACTGGTGGTCTTTTGTTCGATCGAAATGGTGGGAGACAATCCGCGAATGGTGTCGTATTTGGGCTTTTCCATCTGGCCTAGAAATTGGCGAGCATAGGCGGACAACGACTCAACGTAACGACGCTGGCCTTCGGCATAGAGTGTGTCGAAGGCGAGTGAGGATTTGCCCGACCCCGAGACGCCCGTGAGTACCACCAGCTTTCGTTTGGGTATTGCCACCTCAACATTTTTGAGATTGTGCTCTTTGGCACCTTTGATCAGGATATGGTCGAGTTCTTCAGCTGCAGGCTTCATTTTTTTCCGAGGCTAGGTGGTTGAATGCGACAGCGCATGGTACCAGTGAATACGGGTCTCGTAACGAATGGATTGCTGTGGTGTTCGATGTGATTTATGGTCGTTGACCATTGCGCCTCGTGACAGTGAGCGATGCCGAGTAAATGCCAAATGCTCAGTTATTGGGTGGGCGAACCAGCGCTTGATGCGCGCCGCTGGCGCAAGCAAAGGGAATGAAGAGTGGAGATGTAGATATGGCTCAAGGTAGCGACGTGGTCACGGCCTGTTTGATCATCATTGGGAACGAGATCCTGTCGGGTCGAACCCAAGACACCAACCTCGCGCATTTGAGTCAGGTGCTGAATGAGTTAGGTGTTCAGATGCGTGAGGCAAGGGTCATTCCCGATATTGAATCGACCATTGTTGACACAGTGAATGATTGCCGTGCGGCATTCGACTACGTCTTCACGACCGGCGGTATCGGGCCCACCCATGATGACATCACGGCAGACAGTATCGCGCTCGCATTTGGTGTGCCGCTTGAATTTCATCCCGATGTGGTGGCTCTGATCAAGCGAAGGGAAGCGCCGCCGGAGGTCATGGAATCACGATTGCGTATGGCGAGGATCCCGCAGGGGGCAACCCTGATTGAGAATCCTTCGGGTGGGCCACCCGGATTTCAAATCGAGAATGTGTTTGTGATGGCGGGGGTGCCAAGTGTCATGCAAGCGATGGCGAGCACCTTCACCAAGGCGCGTCTCCCCGGTGGGCGTCCCGTTCGATCAGTGACCGTTGGCGCCTTCTTGGGCGAAAGTCAGGTCGCCCAAGAGCTCGAGTCTATTCAGGCAGCGTACCCAACGGTGGATATTGGGTCCTACCCCTTTTTTCGTGAGCAAGGATATGGAACGAACCTCGTCGCGCGGGGCGCAGACCAAGACGCGCTCGATGAGGTCGCCGAGGCGCTAAGAGCACTGATCGAAAAGTACGATGCGACCCCTCACGAGGGCGGCGTTTAGTCGAGCAACAGGCGTGCACGTTGATTCATCAGGCGCTCTAAATTTGATGGGCCGCAGGCTTGGATTGGGCCAGGCGGCAGCTATCGCCTGGTGAACTCTGCGAACCAGAGGCCTGTAGCCATGGGTCAAAGCAGACGACGATAAGGCGCTTCAAGCGCTCGCTTGAGGCACGCCGACCGGAACTATGAGCGAACGGCGCCAATGCGCGCCACAACATCAGTCATTTTGAGGATCAGCAATGGAGATCGTGACAACTGGACTGGCCTTCCCTGAGGGGCCGATCGTGATGGATGACGGGTCCGTTATTTTGGTTGAAATTCAGCGTGGCACTCTGACACGGGTTGGAACCGACGGTAAACAAGAAGTCGTCGCCCGCCTGGGTGGCGGCCCCAATGGGGCCGCCCTCGGTCCTGATGGTTACTGTTATGTATGCAATAACGGCGGGTTTAAGTGGCATGTGGCAAGCGATGGGCGCGTGTTCCCCGGCGAGCAGCCTGAAGATTATATCGGCGGCTCAATTCAGCGAGTAGATCTAAGGACCGGTGCTTTTGAAACGGTCTATGAGGCATGCGACGGTGAGCGGCTCAAGGGGCCGAATGACATTGTCTTCGATCGGACGGGTGGGTTTTGGTTTACGGATCATGGGAAGACCCGGCCGAGAAACCGTGATCGCACGGGCGTTCTGTATGCCAGACCAGACGGAACCTCGATTTCAGAGGTCATCTTCCCGCTTGAGGGGCCGAACGGCATTGGACTCTCGCCTGATGAAAAGACACTTTATGTTGCAGAAACCCCCACGGGCAGAGTCTGGGCCTATCCCCTCACCGCGCCCGGAGAAGTTGATAAGACGAGGCCGCGCGCCATGTTGGCTCAGCGAGCCGACTACCACATGTTTGATTCGTTGGCGGTGGATGCCGAGGGCAATGTGTGTGTCGCAACGCTGATCACGGGGGGTATCAGCATTCACGCACCGGACGGATCGAATGTCGAGTTCGTGCCTATGCCCGATGTGCTAACGACCAACATTGCGTTCGGCGGTCCCGATATGAAGACCGCTTTTGTCACCTTGTCGACCACAGGTCAGTTACTGAAAACCGAGTGGCCGTCCCAAGGCTTGCGGCTCAATTTTGCCCAGTGATAGGGCCTCTGTTGTCCGATAAAAAAGCATTGCCAAATCAGACGCTTGCCCCTAGGATGCGCCTCTTTTTTGGGGTTAAAGGTCATGGTGGTCGGTTGGAAAGAGTACATGCACCTCCAAGAGCTAAGCGATCGATTACGCATCGCCAAGCTCGATACGGGCGCCCTGACAGCCTGCCTGGGCGTTGAATCGTTTGAAGTTCTTGAGCATGGATCGACACCTGAGGTGAGATTCAAGCTCGCGAAAACCCAGGCCGAACCCAGCCCGGCATGGCGAACTCTGCCACTGCTCGGGTGGCGAACGATTCGAGACTCCGGCGGGCATGAAGAGTCACGACCGCTTGTGCAGACTCTGCTTCAAATGGGCGTGCAGTCACATCGATTGGAATTTACGTTGACGAGTCGATCCAGAATGCGCACCAAGGTGCTTTTGGGTCGTAACGCTCTTCGTGCCTTCGGCTTTCAGATTGACCCCACCCGTACCTTTCTTTTGGGTCGAGGATCCAGTTCGACCACGACCAAGGGCAACAACGCATGAAAATTGCGATCTTATCTCGTAATAAAAACCTTTATTCCACGCGTCGATTGATTGAGGCCGCTGAAGCTCGGGGTCATGAGGTCGAAGTACTCGATGTGCTTCGTTGCTACATGAATATCACCTCGCATCGGCCAGGGATTCACTACAAGGGTCGAGACCTCAATGGCTTCGATGCGGTCATCCCGAGAATTGGTGCGTCCGTGACTTTTTACGGCACAGCAGTGTCCAGACAGTTTGAGATGATGGGCGTGTATACCTTAAATGAGTCGGTGGCCATTAGTCGGTCCCGAGATAAGTTGCGCTCTATGCAGTTATTGTCTCGCCGGGGGATTGGACTCCCCGTCACTGGTTTTGCGAACAAGCCTGACGACATCTCGGATTTGATAGAAATGGTCGGCGGTGCACCCCTCGTCATTAAATTGCTGCAGGGCACACAAGGGATTGGTGTGGTGCTTGCTGAAACTCGTAAAGCGGCCGAGAGCGTGATTCAAAGTTTCTTTGGCTTGAATGTGTCTGTATTGGTTCAGGAGTACATTCGAGAGGCCGGAGGGGCTGACATTCGTTGCTTTGTGGTGGGCGAAAAAGTTGTGGCATCCATCAAGCGGCAAGCGAGAGAAGGGGAATTCAGATCCAACATTCATCGCGGCGGAACTGCGACGGAAGTTAGGATCACCCCTGAGGAACGTTCAACTGCCGTGCGAGCAGCGAAGACGATGGGTCTGAATGTGTGTGGTGTCGATATTCTTCGATCTAATCACGGGCCGGTGGTCATGGAGGTCAACTCATCGCCGGGTCTTGAAGGGATCGAACGCGTTACGCAAAAGGATCTAGCCGGTCTCATTATCGAATTCCTAGAGCAAAATGCGCGCTCGGGCCGCACTCGGACGCGTGGCCGAGGCTAGCATTCAAGGGTGTGTTTCGTGGGTACCTTCCATCTGATCTGAGAGTTGAAATACTTCGGGTGACGATACCGGCGCGACAACAAAGGGTTCGAAATGTGCTCGATCGGGATCATGGTCTTGAATTCGAAGCATGATCCAAGCCGCGAAGGGTGTCATCACGATCAATGTAAGCCAGAACATGGCCTTGGGGGTGATGATTTGGCCCACAGATACAAGGATCGGTCCAAGGACGGCTCCGAGGCTGTAGGTGAGCAAGATTGCACTTGCGGTTTGCACAACAGAAAACGAACTGCTGTCATTGGCGTGCGCAAGGCTAATGGCATAGAGCGGGAAGGTCGCTGCGCCAAAGAGCGCCATCACCCCGGTTGCAAAAAGCCAGGCGTCCGTGGGGCCAAGGATTGCGATGAGACTGACGCCTGCCGCAAAGAGAGACAAGCCCAATAAGACTTTCCTCCGATCCATGGCGTCCGATAGGCGCCCCAAGGGTATCTGAACCAGCGCCCCGCCGATCATCGGGGCGATCATGAAGTAGATCACTGATTCAATGGAGAGTCCCAGTGATTGTGCAATGAATGTTCCCATGGACCAGTAACCCGACGTGACAATGCCGCAGCTCAGAGCGCCTATGAACGCCACGCGCGCCCGTTTAAAGGATGAGCCATAGCGCAATCGAAATGACTCGATGGGCTGCGGCGAGGGTGATCGGCTGAACCCGATGGGGACGGCGCCGAGCAATAGGAGTATCGCTGCCAGCGTCATGAGCTTGGGGTAAGGCATGGACACCGTTAAAAAGATTTGTCCTAAACCGATGGCGGCGAGCGTGATGAGCGTGTAAACGGCTAGGATCAGGCCACGGTTTTCTCGAGTCGCCGCTTCATTCAGCCAGGATTCAATCACCATATAAATGCCTGCGAGACAAAAGCCCACAAGAGACCGGCTGCAAAACCACAGAATGAAGGATGTATCTAAGGTAAGACTTAAGAGCGCTGCCGTGGCAACGGCGATAAGGACCAAAAAGACGCGAACATGACCTACCCAGCTGATGAACCGCGGAATAAACACGCAACCCGCGAGATAGCCTGCAAAATAAGCAGAACCCATGAGGCCTATGTCGATGCCGGAAAATCCTTCCGATTCAGCGAGCAGTGGGACAAGCCCTAATTGAATGCCATGCCCCGTGAGCAAAATGGAAGCGCTGAAATACAAAGCTAAAAGTGGCGTAAGGTGAGGGCGCATGTGCAGATTGACGCTCTGAGTCGGACCGAATTCGGGCGTGCATATTAGGGGCAGTTGATGAGACTGACCACTCTTTTTTTACCCCACGTCCGAGGGGTGATGGCAGGCTTTTGGGTGCCCGTTTGCGGGTCAATAATAGAGCAGTTGTTAACCATCCGGTCACGGTCTTGATTGGAGGCTAGTATGCCCGTGGTCGAAAGAGCCGCTCATAGGTTGAGGCGCTGGGGTGCTGGCTGGGCCCGAGCATGCGGCATTTTATGGGGCGAATACCATCAAAAATGTTTAGGTCTGGGCGGCCTATTGACCGATAATTGAGCGCGTTAATACCCGAAAGGGGCTTTGGACTTTCGCTCATGAGTGAACCTGCGACTTCACCGCGCGCGCCATCTGATGTTGCCGCATTAACCGGTCAGGCCTGTCTTTTTAATTTGAGCTGGACGAACCAGGGAGATGAGCTGACCAACACATGGCTGCACTACGATATGAGTGCGGAAGGGGCGCTCGCCGCTCTTGAGTATCAAGGTTTGCCGAAAGCAGTGATTCGTTACCTGACCCGAGCAGAAACGCGTCCGGCAGCCAGGGTGTTAAGCGGGGGCGTTGCGTTAGTCCTGCGAGGCATCAATTTCAACGAGTCGCAGGACCCGGTCGATATGGTTTCGCTTCGTTGTTTTCTCGAGCCCAATCGTTTGGTGACGGTTCGCTCGCGTTGGCTCGCTTCGGTTCAGGAAACTCGAAAACAAATCGAAGAGGGTGAGGCCCTAGGTCACCCAACCGATGTGCTACTCGCGATTGTAGAAAAGCTAACGGTAAAGATCTCACGCCACATCGAGACATTGGATTCTGCGCTGGGTGCCTTTGAGCTGTGCGCTGAGGGGCCTACCCGAGAACTGGCAAAGTTGGACTTTAGCGGGCTTCGCAGACAAATCGCGAGCGTCTATCGATTTATTGCGCCGCAGCGTAGTGCACTTACTACCTTGGTGCAGATCGGCGAGGGACGCTTTAGCGAGGACCAACTGGAACGTATTATCGAATTGGAGGACCTGACCCAGCGCTACGCAGAGGATCTCGAGCTGCATCGTGAGCGGGCATCATCTCTCCTCGAAGCGCAATTCAATGCCTTGCAAGCCGAGCAAAATAGCCGGTCTTATGTACTCTCGCTGATTGCAGGTCTTTTTCTGCCCGCGACTTTCGTGACTGGGCTGTTTGGGATGAATGTTGCGGGCCTGCCTGGTACGGAGAATCCATCGTCATTCTTGATGGTTGCCGGCGCAATGGTCGTTATTAGCGGTGCAGTCTATGTGGCACTCAAATTTAACAAGTGGTTGTGACCTGATGCTTGATGCACTTTTTCCTATGCACGACGTGTTAATCAAAGTAGGTGATTACCAATTAACGCTTGGCCAGGTGCTCACGGCTCCGTTGGGCGTTTTGGTCGCGTATTTCTTTTTGAGGGCAGTGAGCTATTTTCTGCTTCGACTCTTTGAAAAACGAGGGGTCAACGCAGATGCACTTCAGGTCGTGCGCAGGGTGCTGCACATTTTGGTGATCTTCAGTGTTTTCCTCGTGGGCTTAAGGTTGCTTGCGATTCCCCTGACTGCATTCGCCTTCGTCTCGGGCGCGATCGCGATTGGATTGGGGTTCGGCGCTCAGAACATCATCAATAACTTCATCAGCGGATGGATCGTTATTTGGGAACGTCCGATTCGTATTAATGATTTTATCGAGGTCAGTGGTGTCCAAGGCACTGTGCTTGAAATCAATACTCGGTCAACTCGATTGCGACGTCCTGACGGCGTTCATCTCATTATTCCAAATTCGAAATTGCTTGAAGAGAATGTGATCAACTGGACGCTGGTCGATCGGTTGCTGCGCTGTATTGTTCGCGTTGGCGTAGCCTACGATTCGTCAGTCGATCAGGTTGAGCAGGTCATCATGGCCATCGTTGACAGGCATCAAGAGATTTTGAAAACGCCATCGCCTGAGGTCATCTTCGAAGACTTTGGCGATAGTGCCCTCGTTTTTGATGTTTATTTTTGGGTCAATCTTGGTGGTGAAGTCTCGGCTCGGGTCATCCGCAGTGATGTCCGCAAGGAAATTTACGAGCGATTTCATGCTGAGGGCATCAAGATCCCCTTCCCGCAGCGGGACGTTCATTTGATCGGTGGTTCAAAGGCAGCCTCGGGCGGGGCCTAGCATCGCTCGTTTAGTCAAACGCCACTGTGAGCGCGTTGAAGACTTGCTCTTTGATGGATCAATCCCGTTTACAGACCCAATCGCTGGAATTGATCCAACGGCGCATCCACTGCGCTGAGCGCTTCCCGTAGGAGGGCTTTCATCTGCGACTCCATCGCAGTGCCACATAGGTTTTGGGTTTCTTCAGGGTCATTGTACAAATCGAATAGATAGTGGGTATCGCAAGGCATATCCATGGTCCAATAGGGCAGCAGGTCACCGGGCTCGAAGGGTTGCCTTATCACAGGCACAGAGGTTCCGGGCATACGATCAAGCTGCGCGCGCTGATCGGGTAAGGGGAGTCTCAGTCCTGGATAGGCTGGTACGGGCATGGTCGACCACCGATTCGAGAACATGGACAACGGAAAGTTGTTTGAATCGGGACCTCGAGCATATTTGTGTCGGCCATCATTAATTTGAACCCAGTTGCCAAAAACGCCGCCAATGGCCCAGTCTCGAATGGAGCGCGCACTGCCCTCGATTAGCGGTAGCAAGGAATGACCGTGCGTGACGTGCTCGGTCTTGACGCCAAACAAGTCTGCCAAGGTCGCGTAAAGATCCACATTGGTAGTCAATGCATCCAGTGTCTTGGCCTCTGCGCCTGGGTAAGCAATGAGTAGTGGGGTATGCCCGAGCGGCTCGTATTGCATCACCCTAGGCTTACCCCAGATGTCCTTTTCGCCCAGGTAATGCCCATGGTCGGTGCATAAGATCACCATCGTGTCGCGCCAGAAATCGCCGTCATCCAGCGTATCCAGTACTCGGCCTAGCCAGTGGTCGATCATCGATAGCTTTGCGCCGTAATTCGCGCGGATGTGGTCGCCCTCAGCCTTGGAGATTTGTCCCGACGCTATGCCGTCAACCGCATACGGCGGCCAGATCAGCCGTTCACCGTCCCAGGAGCCGTACCGACTTGCCCACGGCTCGGGCGTGTCGAAAGGCTCATGGGGATCGAATTCGTCCACAAATAAGAGAAAGGTATCGTGATGGCGACCGTGATTCTCGAGCCAGGCGCTGGTGGCTTGCATAGTTTTTGGACCAGGGAAGTCAGCTTCATCGCGGAAGTAGGTTCTGCTCACATCGTACCCATAGGGGGCCACACGGCCAGCGTACTTTTGTCTGGCGGGTAACGAGGGTGCGCCTTGCCAGCTGAGGTCGGGGCGAGTTTTCCAGGGATCACTTTCATGTCCGCGAACATAATCCCAGGCAAAGAAGTCGGTATGATAATTTTCGCCGCCAACCTCGAACAAATGCGGGTGATCAGTGATGAGTTGGGTTGGCACGCCCATGCGTCTGAGAGGGTAAGTGATGGGTCGTTCCCAGAGCTCGATCGAGCCCCATGGCTTCCAAAGAAAATCAAGTGCGCCACAGAGGATGTCATGTCTGGCGGGCATGCAGGGCAGGGAACCCGTGACGTGATTGGTAAATCGGAGGCTTTTAGCAGCCAGGCGATCGATATTCGGTGTCTGAAATTCCTGACTGCCATAGCAACCGAGCATGTGACGATTCAAACTGTCGAGCAAGAGCACCACGGCTCGTCGAGGTCGGTTCATCCTATGATCCTTAGGGTTGCTTATCGAACCTCAAAGCCTCCTCAATCAGCGGGCTTGAATCAAGTGCTTTTGACGACCTATCTTCGATGGTGGCGTGTGGCTATGGGTCGGCAGCCAAAGCACGCGCCGGTTGAGCGACTAGCAGGTTCTTTGAGCTACTCAAGAAACTCGTCTTTCAGGACACAGACAACTCGGCGAGCGACGACGGGGCGTTGAGTCAGAGCGTAGGCAATCGTGTCATGGTGCGTTTGACATCGATTTGCCTTGAATTCGATGACTTGACCGCTGCCAGGGCAAATCGATCTCGATTAAATTGACCTGATCCGGCAACACATCATGCAGAAATTCGGATGTGCACGTGATGGGACCTGGCGCCAAGTCGCTGGCAATGGTCATGTAAATAAACAGGTAGTCATCCTGAATTTCAGCGCCAATGGGATTGGGCAAAATTCGATCACCGTTCGCATGGATCACTGTCAAACGGTCTGTCGCATAAAGCGTCAGGCGCGCCAGCGTTTCGAGGTTGTCCAGAGATTGATCGGGCAAGGACCAGTGGTCGAGCAAAGTCACGATATCGCCAAGGTGGACACGATGGATGACTTCGATCGGGGCACCCACGCTTGGTTGCGAGAGGGTGATCCAGGATTCATGTTGTCGATGCCCATTTGCGTGAGCACTGAGTAAGACCAAGGCAACGAATCGTAACATCGGGCCGATTCGGTCAATCACGTTCACGCGCAGAGTAACCTTGGGTTTTTTGCTCATGATGCACTCATCCTCCTGGCGGAAACGCGAACATGGTTCGCGCCAGGAATTGCGAGGATCTTCACGCTTACGGACCGTCGGCTGAGAGGGGTAGGGTACGGGACGCGTCCTCACCATCCTTTCGCCCAGATTTTAGCTTGACCAACATCTCCGCCATGAGATTTTTGTTGCTGCGCTGGTATTGATAAAGATCGATACGCGATGCCTTGATCTCTCGGGGGAAACTATTATTCGTAAAGTCCGCATCCCCGGTCTGATGATTCTGATCGAGATCGATGCGCTCGATGGGCTTTGCTTCAACGAAGAGTTTGGTGACCCGCTCCGCATCTCGACGCCAGATTTCTGCAGGCAGCGTGATGGCCCTGGTGCTGCCATCTTTATAGGTAATATCCAGCGGAAGCGGTGAAACCAATCCGCCGAGATTCTCAAAATCTACGAAATAAAAGTGTGCGCCTGATGCCAAAGCTCGCTCAAATGTGCGTTTTTCCCACGGTTCCAGACTTTCGATAAAACTGGCGTACCGGTTCCGATCCTTGTTAGTTACGGTGAAGCGATCATTCTCGTTATAGAAATCAGTGAGTTCAGGATGCTGCTTGACGTAAGGGATGAGCCCAGCATTTCGATTCCTTGCTTCGTAAATTGGCGCCGGCTCGAGTATCTGATTCTCTATTCGATCGAGTGGAAAATCTTTATCGGGATCTGCGGTCTTCAACTGATAGGTTCTGACATCAGTAATCGCGACATCCACATGATCGGTGGTGTAGAACCATCCGCGCCAGAACCAATCCAAATCAACGCCTGAGGCATCTTCCATGGTTCTGAAGAAGTCTGCTGGGGTAGGGCGTTTGAATTTCCAGCGTTGAGCGTATTCCTTGAAGGCAAAATCGAATAGCTCGCGGCCCATCACGGTTTCCCTCAGCACGGTCAGGGCCGCTGCAGGTTTACTGTAAGCGTTGGGCCCGAACTGCAAGATTGAATCCGACTGAGTCATGATTGGAACTTGGTTGGTCGACGTCATGTAACTCGGGATGTAATCCAAGACATTGGTTTTTCCAGAAAAAGCGGGGAAGTTTTCTTCCCACTCGAGTTCGGCGATGTATTCCAAAAAGGTGTTGATGCCTTCATCCATCCACGTCCACTGCCGTTCGTCGGAATTGACGGTCATTGGGAAATAGATGTGCCCGATTTCGTGGATAACGACGCCAATGAGGCCATATTTGTCTCGTCTGGAGTAGGTGATCTCATTCGTTTCCTCCTCAGCGTCCTCCTTTTCATGGCCGTCATCCGTGACACCGGTTTTGACTGCACTGCCTTTGGGTTTTGGGCGGTAGCCATTGAAAGTGATCATGGGGTATTCCATCCCGCCACTCTCCCACGTGTTCACTGATTGTGCTGTGGGGTAGGGGTAATCGAATGAGAAACGAGAGTAAACGGCAAGCGTGTGGGCGACCGCATGAGTTGAGTAATGGCCCCAGATGGGGTTGGCTTCGTTCGGGTAAAACGACATAGCGAGCACGCTGGGGTGCTTCGCCTGGGGTTGCTCATGACGCAGCACATCCCAAATGAATTTTTCTGAAGACGCCCAGGCGAAGTCACGCACGTTGTCCGCCTTGAACACCCAGGTTTTGGTGCCTGTTGCTTTTGTGAGCTGATTGGCTTTGGCTTCTTCCGGCGTCACGACATAGCTCAATTCATTGCTCGCGTTGCTTAAACGCTCCCATTGCTGCTCGGTGAGAACCGACTTTGGATTTTGCAGTTCCCCGGTCGCCGACACGATATGATGATTGGGCACCGTGATCGCAACCTTGTAATCACCGAATTCCAGAGCGAATTCGCCGCGGCCCAGGAAGGCCTTGTGTTGCCAGCCGGCGTAGTCGGTGTAAGCCGCAAGGCGTGGGAACCACTGGGCCAGAAAGAAGATCTGGCTACCATCCTCGAACAGCTCGTAACCCCCTCGACCCCCAACCGCCGCTTCCTCAATGATTTGGTGCTGCCAGGCAATGGCAAAACGCACTTTGCCACCTGGTGGGAGGGGGTTGTCTAAATCAATGCGCAACATCGTGTCGACGGTGGCGTAGGGGAGTGCCCGACCTTTAGCATTCAAAACCGATCGTATCTGATACCCATAGTCCCGATCCTCGCGGGATTGAAACTCGCGCATGAAGCCGAAGCCAACTTGGTCCTTGTCACTGGTTCTTGAGAGGTAATCCAGGGAATCGTTTCGGAAACGATTTTGATCCAGTTGCAGCCACAGGTAGCGAAGGGTATCCGGCGAGTTATTCTCATAGTCGATTCTGGCTTCGCCATGCACAGACCGAGTTTGATCGTCTAGGGTCACCTCAATGTCGTAGCTTGCGCGTTGTTGCCAGTAGCTGACGCCTGGCGCCCCTGATGCAGTTCGATACGTAGTCGGTGTGGGTAGCGCCTGTTCAAGTTGTGCAAACGCCCTCGCGCCTGAGCCGATCCCTGTTTCCTTGGCATAGGCTGAAGATCCAAAAGAGCTGACGAACACGAGGAAGAGGTAGATGGGGGTGATGTTGATCATGGTGGACCGACCGTTTCTCTAATTAAGGATCAGACGGTTGGCATAACCGTTGATCTTGAAGTTGATGATCTTTCGCTTCGGCGCTACGTTTAGCCTCGAGATAAAGATTGACCTAACCGATAAGCGCCCGATGCCTTCATGCGACGGCGATTCAATAAAATTGGTCGACAATGTTACCACCCCTCGCACAAAGTTGAGGGCGCTTAATGCGCTCGGGAGCGGGGGGCGTTAAAGGGCAGTGGGACTCATTTTTGCGTTACCGAAGAGGAATCGTTAAGCGATACCCCAGCTCGCCTGCATGCTATGACGCCGAATCTTCTGCAGGCAGAAACGTTCGCACTTTGTTCAGGAAAGCGGATTTTGAAAATGGTTTAGGCAGAAAATCGGTCAGGTCCGATTCGAGGTCTTCGTCCTTTAAGACCCCTTGCTTGTAACCCGAAATAAAGAGGCAGGGAAGGTTTCGCTGACGCTGTCTCACCAAAGCGACCAGTTCGGGGCCGGAGCGCCCACCTGGAAGCATGACATCGGAAACAATCAGTGCGTAGACCGCCTTGGGCAATGCTTTGAAGTCATCCTCCGACTGAATTGTGACCACCTCCAACCCAATGGACTCTAGGAAAATGACCACCAAATCTCTGACGCCTGTATCGTCCTCGATCAGTAACACGGTGCGTGTTTCGGTCTTGTCGACATCTTCCGCGTCTGAGCTGCTGAGACCGGGGACCTTGAGATCGAGTCTCAGAGACTCATCCGTCAGCGAGGTGGTGAGCGTCCCCCCGCAACCTTTCAAATAGTCGCGCAGATGCGCCGTTGAGGCCTCTAAGCGGTTCGAAGCAGTTGTTCGTAATCGATCAACCGAAGCCAAAGTCGTTAGTTGACCGATGGTCTCACTATCCGCGGTCAGTTCTAATGAAATCACGGCCAGAAATTGGTGGGATTGAACCGCCAAGAAGTCAGTTGACTGCTCTGAATCCTCTCGAGCGAGCGAGATGCTTAATCGAGCAGCGGATGATACTTGCCGTCTGAACGCTCGTGTCATTTCTAGCAACTCTGCGATCAGCCTACCTTTATTGATATTGGATCGGAGGTTGTTACTTGAATGATTGATGGTCAGGTTTTCTGGGTCGCGCCAAAGAAGTTTGAGCAGGGGGGCGCTCTCCCTGAGGGACGCCGCGAGGTCGAGTGTTTCGAGCGCGTCCTCATAGAAGTGAGGTAAAAGCGCGAGCGATTCGTTGAGTATCATCGTGTGCTCGGCGTACTTAACGATTTGCGCCACCGACGTCTCTTGCTCTGCCGTGAGCGACGTACCAAGTAGCAAGCCAGTGTGACCGGTAAATATGTTGATCACGTTCCTTAATTCGTCGACCAAGGCGCCAAGCGATTCCTTCTGCAGGTCACTCATCGACCGAGCAGCAGTCACATCACTTCGATGGACAAGCGGTGTACCCACAATGAGCACCAATTCCGTGTGGTCCCAAGGCAACCGGTGCGCTTCCAAAGAGAGTTGCTCAGGCTTGCCTTCTAAAGGGGTAAACGTCGCAGTCTCAGGTTTCGCCTGTTTGTCGCGCAGGACCCCGGCCAAGAATCGCTCCGCGGCACCGGGCGCGCTGTACTCAATGCGAAGAGCCCCCCAAAGTTGTTCAACCTTGAGGTCGTCGATATCTTCCGGTCGCCGATCAGTCGCTTCGAGAAAATTCGGGCTGACATATCGGATACGACCCTCGTCACCAACAACAATAATGAACTTTGAACGATCCGTAATCGGGCGCAACGCTTGGAGAAGGGTGGTCAGGGACCTCGGTTCACTGGGTAGGCTCGATCGATCGCTTTTTCGCCGCGACTTTTGATCGTGACGCATCGCTGTGTTGCTGATCGAAATCTCGTTGTGGCCGCGCAACCAGGTCAGCTGGCACCATCGCCAACCGTCTACCTGATGCATGATTCGAAGGGCACTGGAATGCGCACCCTCCGCAGGGTGTTGCAAAAATGTGTCGAGTTGCGTTCTGTCAGCTCGATGGATTAGTTCAGGCAGCCGGTGGCCATAGAGCTCGGCCGCCGGCCACCCCAGAATTCGGTGGATAGGGCCTTCAGCGTGGATCAATTGCCCCGTCGCCGTAAAGCGCATCGAGGCCTTCAAGCTTTCGTCGGTGGCGAGTGCGGGGCCTTGCTCAGTCATGGCATTGACTGTGGTTTTCTGGGCGACAATGGGACATTCGTCCGTGAGCTGCTGATGGAATGAACGACAAGAATAACGCCGATTCCGTGAAGACCCAATCCCTAAGCTTGACGAACGCCACGGCTCAGCCGACCCATAGAGAACGTGAGGACGACGTACATGATTGCGGCGACGGCGTAAGGCAACTGAGGCTGGATCTGGTACAGCACGCCGCCAAAGATGGGACCCACGCAAAAACCCAAGGGGCCACAACTGGCGATGACGCCGGCGACGGCCCCTTGTTCCTCTGCTTCGACCGACAAAGATGCGCCTGCGGTAAATCCAGGACCCGCCATGCCCATGGCGAATCCCTGGATGACCATGGCGACGGTGAGCACCCATCGGGATTCACTCACGGCCATCACGATGAAGGCGATAGTCAAAAGGGGAATTGCCAGTTTTAGGAGTTGAAAGGGTGCAAGGCGGGTTCGCTGCACAACAACCGATTGTGCAAACAACGAGGCGGCTGCTGAGCACATCATGGCAAGACCAAGGACTTTGGCAGTCTCGGTTGTCGAGAGAGATAACGCGTCTTGAAACCGGAACCCCATGGTTTGTTGTACAAGGGCAAACCCAGTGAACATCAGGACGCCAACGATGACGAACGGGCGAATTCTAGGATCAGCATATCGAACCTTGTGGATAGACTTTGCTGGGTTGACCTTCGCTCTTGGTGCGTCAGGCAGAAATCGCCAGACGAGCAAGCCGTTGATGAATGCGAGCGCAGCCATCAGCCAGAGAGGGAAAAGGAGGGAAATAAAGGCAAGGGCTGTGAGCGATGGGCCGAGAATCGAGCCGAGGTTGTTCGCTGCGCCAGAAGCACCCATCCCTTTGGTTCGATTTTCGACAGTTGTGATGTCTGCCATATAGGCAGTTGATGCGGGCATCGCGGCAGACATTACGGCCGCATGGCAGATCCTCGCACCGATCAAGAGGATAAAGAGGCCTGTGCCTTGAAGAATGCCCTCGAGTCCTGCGAGCAAGACGGAGTTGAAGAGCAGGGTGCCCGCACTGAAACCAAAAAGTCCTATGAGCATGATGTTCTTGCGGCCCCACCGATCGCTGAGTCGTCCCCATCTAGGCGAGGCAAGGAATACGGTGATGGACGACACGCCAATAATGCTGGTGATCTGGATTTCATTAAGGCCGATCTCTCGGCCAATGGGTGCGAGTAGCGGGAACAAGACAGAAAAACCCATTCCTACGATCACCAGGCTCGCTAGGAGTACTCGTTTGGCGTACTCCGCATCAAACGACTCGCTGGAGGGTCCCCTGTCAGGGCGCGTGATATCATCCATGGGTTCGGTTTCAAAAAAAGCGGCCCAGTATAGACCAGCGTTTGGGTAACGGACACCACGCGCTTAATCAGTTGAATTGATTCGGGTGGTCTGGCTCATGGTGGTCCAGGTCGCGGGGTAGCTGAGATCGAGACGGATTGCCCGTTGGATCGAAAGCACCAGAGCTTGCTCAGGTTAATTTGGTTAGTTAGCTAAATAGAGGGTGCTAAAGCAAGAAGTCAATGGGCTGATTGAAGCATCAAGAATCGACGAAAGGAGTCGGTGTGTCCAAAGAGGAAAAATCGAGGCGCGGATTTGATCCGCTAAGGTACGTGTTTACAGATCAAGTTCCGGGTGATGGCGAGGTCACCGAAGTTGCCGAAGGTGTGTTTTGGGCTAGATTGCCTCTTATGGGACGACTGAACCACATCAATGTCTGGCTCCTGAAAGATCATGACGGCTGGACGTTGGTTGACACCGGTATTCACTCAGAAAAGGTCCAAAATTGCTGGAATCAATTGATCGCTTCGGTTATCGGCAGCGATCCAGTTCACAGAGTGATTGCGACACATTTGCACACCGATCACACCGGCAATGCTGGCTGGTTGGTCGACCGATTCGAATGTCCGCTCTGGATGAGCCGCAGCGATTTCTATATGTGCAAAGTGATGGCGGGAGACGGCCCGAAAGATGTCCCTGAGGATGCGATTCGCTTCTATCACCGTGCTGGCTTTGATGAAGCGAGACTCACCCGTTACCGAGAAAGGTTCGGTCAATTTGGTGCGAGTCTAGCGCCTCTACCCGCGGGCTACCGACGAATCCAAGACGGTCAATACATCGAAATTGATGGCAGGGAATGGCGAGCCCTGATTGGCCATGGTCATGCCCCTGAGCATGTGTGTCTTTATTGCCCGGAACTGAAGTTGATTATTGCGGGTGATCAAATCCTGCCGAAGATCACGCCGAATGTCAGCGTTCAGCCTTCAGAACCTGATGCAAACCCACTGCGTGAATGGATTCGAAGTTGCGAGCGGTTCAGAGAAGCCTTACCGCCTGATCTGCTCGTTCTTCCTGCACATGAATCGCTTTTTTATGGCGTGCATGAGCGGTTAACGGCGTTGGTGGATTGGCATGAGGTCGCATTGGAAAAGCTCTACGATCTTTGTGTATCGCCAAAAAGAGCGGTGGACGTTTTTCCTGCGCTCTTTAAGAGCGCCATCACGGACTTCAGTTACTTCCCCGCCACTGGAGAAGCCTTGGCGCATCTGCACTGCGCGCGCGAGCGTCGGATGCTGGTGGCTGAAGAGGATGCGGATGGCGTTAACTGGTGGCGCCAGGCTTAAGCCTGGTCTTGTGTGATGTCTGATTCGACGCCTGAAACCTCGGCAGGGCAGAGACAGGAAGTCTCAACACCTCGATCAAAAAGCACGAGAATTCAACGACGTCGATTCCTTGTCTGGGGCCTTGTGGTTTGGGCAGGGCTTTTGGGCTACCCGATATGGCGACTCATGGTTTGGTCATCGCTGCCGTGGCCAGTTGAATGGGGTTGCAGTCTACTTCTATTTTTTTCACCGCTCATTTGTCGATGGCCGCTGCGTCAGGTGTCCAGCAGAGGCGCAAGGCGTCTGAAACAGGTGCTTGAATTGCCGCTTGGATTGTTGCCCTCGTGGTGGTTATTGACCGTGGTGCTTGATCTTGCGAGGCTTCTTGGTCTGTCGAACAGCGCAGCCGTGCTGTTGCTTGCGACGGGACTCTCCATCGCCACGTTGCGGGGGCTGTGGCAAATCAAACCTCGATGGGTCGTGCATCAACGCGTTCTCGAGGGGCTTTCTAGCCCGATTAATATTGCGCAGATCACAGATGTTCACATTGGCTCACGCGATCCGGCCTTTTTGGCTGGATTGGTTCGTCAAGTGAATCAAGCGGCACCCGATCTCTTGGTCATTACGGGCGATTTCATCGACCAAGCAGGGATTTCAGTCGAGCAATTAGCGTCGTTGAGATGGCTGTCGATGCCGACTTACTTTGTGTCTGGGAACCATGAGCGTTACGAAGATTGGGATCAGATCCTGATGAGACTCGATGAATTGGGTGTCACGATCTTGGATAATCGGATCGTCAAGATTCGGGAAGATCTCGAACTGATCGGCATCGAAGATGCTGACTTTGAAGGGCAGGTAGGTCTTCAGCTGAAGCGACTCAAGGTGGGCTCAGATCAGTGTAGCATCCTCTTGTACCACCGCCCTTCAGGGCTCGAAGCAGCTGCAGAACATGGGATTGCGTTGACCTTGAGTGGTCACACCCATGCAGGCCAAATCACCCCGTTCGGCTGGCTGGTGGGCCGTGTGTTTTCGCGAGTGAAGGGGTGGTCTAGGACGGGCGATTGTTGGCACTATGTCTCAGAAGGTACGGGGACTTGGGGTCCAGCGCTACGTCTCGGTACTCGAGCGGAGATGACCTTGTTTGAACTAAAGCCAGGCGTTCAATAAGCGCTTACCGGGTATTGCTTATCGCCTACCTTTGGTCTGCCTCAAGACATGAGTTAAGGCCTTACGCCATGGCCTGCGTCGAGCGTGTATCGAGGTATGATCTCGAGGCGAGAAGCCATTGCAAGGGGCTATGGGGTTGGGGATACTGTGGGCCCAAAAAAATTGGGTAGCGCCAACAATCTGCAAGCGATCGATGCGGGTATCATGCGCGGATCATGGTCGGGCATGATATGCCTCGAAGCGGGGTCTTAGCGCCAGCGTTCATTCAGTAGGAGCTCACCCGGTTTGTTAAGTGGCAAGGACGTTCGATCCAAAGTCCGTGAATCAGTTGAGAAGGAGAGACAATGAGTATTGACGCATTTCGTACAGAGGTTCGCGGTTGGCTTGAGGAAAACTGTCCGGAAACCATGCGAACGCCCATGCCGGCCGATGAATACCCAGGTGGCGGACGCCGAGCTGCGTTTAAGAATCCGGACACCCAGATTTGGATGCAACGCTGCGCAGACAAAGGGTTTACAGCGCCGACTTGGCCGAAAGAATACGGCGGTGCAGGGCTCGATGCGATGCAGGCACAGGTGCTGCGTCAGGAAATGCAGCGAATAAAAGCGCGTACGCCCCTCGTTGGTATGGGGCTTTCGATGATCGGGCCCGCTTTATTGGAATTCGGAACCGACGAGCAGAAAGCCGAACATTTGCCCAAGATCGCCAGCGGTGCGATCTGGTGGTGTCAGGGCTACAGTGAACCCAATTCGGGCTCTGATTTGGCCAGTTTGCAGACGCGAGCCGTCGCTGATGGAGATGAATATGTCATCAATGGCCAAAAGATTTGGACATCTGGTGCTGACAAAGCTGACTGGATATTCTGTCTTGTTCGCACCGATGCGCAAGCGCCAAAACACAATGGGATCACGTTCATTCTCTTCGATATGGATCAGCCCGGTGTGTCCGTGAAACCGATCAAATTGATCAGTGGTCTGTCGCCATTCTGCGAGACATTTTTTGAAGATGCACGAGCATTGCGCAAGAATGTGATTGGTCGCGTCAACGAGGGATGGACGGTAGCGAAACGGCTGCTTCAATACGAACGAACCATGATCGGTGGGGGTGATGGCGGCAGTGGTCGCCCCAATGTTGCCTCGATTGCGCGTGAATACGTTGGTAGCAGCGCTGGGAAGATTGCAGATGCTGTTTTGCGCGATGAGATCACGACCCACGCAATGGATGATCGTGCATTTGGTCTCACCGTTAGGCGGAATTTAGAGGAATCTAGATCCACCCAAGCGCCTAGCTTCGTGTCGTCAATGTTCAAGCTTTACGGGACCGAGCAAAACAAGAAGCGTTACGAACTGTTGCTCAAGTCCATGGGTTCACAAATGTTGGGCTGGGAAGGCGAGGCCTTTAGCGCCGAGGAACTCGATACGACCCGAGCTTGGCTGCGCACGAAAGCAAATTCTATTGAGGGCGGCACGAGCGAGGTTCAGCTGAACATTATCGCCAAGCGCGTATTAGGCCTGCCAGACTAATCGAATACGCCTGTCAGGGCATCACAAGTTCAAAAGCGCGCGACAGGCAGCTGCCGCGCGTTTCTTGTTTTGGGGACATCAAATGAGCGCAAGAGCAACACCCACATCGCACTCTTATTACAGCCAAGGGTTGCGTTTGCATTACCTTGATTGGGGAAACCCTGAGGCACCGCCGCTCCTGTTGGTTCATGGGAATCGGGACCACTGCCACAATTGGGATTGGGTCGCGCAACGATTGCGAGATCACTTCCACATTATCGCGCCGGATTTCAGAGGGCATGGAGACTCATCCCATGTTTTGGGCGGTGGCTATAGCCATTCGGGTTATCTGTATGATCTGGCTCAATTAATCCACCAACAAAATCTCTCGCCGCTCTCGGTCATCGCGCATTCGCTCGGCGGGAGTGTGGCGCTCCGATACGCCGGTGTTTATCCAGAACATATAAAGAAAATGGTGGTTATTGAGGGGACAGGAGGGCCACATTGGCTCTATCACTCGGTGCCGGTGCATGAACGTCTGCGCAATTGGATTGATGGAAATCGGAAGGCAGCAGGACGCACACCCCGCCGCTACCCCAGCCTCGAGGCTGCTTTTGAGCGCATGCAAACCGAGAACAAACATCTAAGAGAAGATCAAGCGCGGTATCTCACGGTTCATGGCAGCAACCAGAATGAAGACGGGACATATTCTTGGAAATTTGACAACTACACCCATGTGATGGCGCCCTTTGATCTGAACTTGGAGCAGACGCGCGAGCTATGGGGACGCATTGCGGCGCCCTTGTTATTGGTTAGCGGAAGCGAGAGTGAATTCGTTAAACACCGAACAGAAGATCCCGCCAAGTACTTCCAAAATGCCAGATCAATTGAATTTGGCGATGCTGGGCACTGGGTCCATCATGATCAGCTCGATGGGTTCGTTGACGCAGCGCTGTCTTTTCTCTTAAACGAGGATTGAAAGACTCGGCTTTTAGGGTAGCCCTCGGTCTTTGATTTGAGCGATGAGAACGTCTCGGATCATAAGCCCGGTATCCTGAAGCGTGACCGAGTCACCAAAGGCAAGTTTGGCGTGACTGCCAATAAAGCTGTTGGTTGCCAGGTCATAGCGCTGGTCGGGATCGATCGCACCCGCAGCGTGATGGAGCTTTTGTTCCTGAGACAAAAGAATCAATAAGTCACTGCCTTTGATATTTAGTCGCACCAGTGAGTTACCAAATGGCTCGATGTTCCAAATCATTCGGGCACTGATGGGCCCCTCGGGCAAGCTGTCTCTAATGCCACCTCGATTGTAGAACCCGAGATCAGCTTGAAGGGCGACCTTCAGCATCTCCTCAAGGATCGGTTGCAGCTCGTCGCTCGAGTAGGCGCGATTCGAGTGCGCGATGGTTTGGTTGACTCGCTCAGCGACCTGCGACTCGTAGTGATTCACGAGCGCGTCAACCTCCGGATCAAGAGCCGTGAGTTCATCCGCGCTGACCAATCCTCCCGAGAGGCTTCGGACTGCTCGCCCTTCGGCATTTGGCTCCACATCGATGGTGATTAATCCCACGTGCTTGCCGTAATGGTCCGCCTGCGCAACCCAAGTCGCTCCGACCTTGAGGGGATGTGGCACCAACGTGTGGCTGTGGCCACCGATGATGAGGTCAACAGAAGGGAACACCCTCGCGAGCTCGAGCTCATTGTCATGGCCAAGATGAGTGAGCAGAATGAGGACGTCGACCTTGGGCCGCAATGTGTTGATCAGATTTGGGAGCACCTCATTGACTGCCAAGACAGCGATACCCTCGTTCCCTCGAGGTGTCGTGAGCGACGGCGTATCAGGTGTTGTGAGCCCGATCACCCCAACGCTGATTTCGCCGAGCCTTCCGAGCCAATAGGGTGCATCGGCAATGAGTGCCCCACTGGCATTTTTTGCATTGGCTGAGAGCAAGGGGAACTTTGCGATGTCTAGGAAGGTGCCGATTTTTTCAAACCCGTGATCAAACTCGTGATTACCCAAAAGGCCGATGTCGTAGCCCATCAGATTCATAACCTCAAAAATAGGTTCACCTTCAAAGATGCTCGAGACAGGTGTGCCGGAGATCGCGTCACCAGCATCGACCATGAGCACCGCGCCCGATTCCCGGCGCACTTGCCTTGCAAACGCTGCGATTCGAGCTGCACCCGCATCACTCTTGTTCGCTTGGATGTGTGCATGAAAGTCATTGGTGTGAATGATGTGCAGCGTGTCTGCTGCCAGTGGCGTCAGGATCGATGCGAGCCATAATGGGAGAGCGAGGGTGATGAGTCGCATCATTTTCACTAGACGAATTCGTGCGTGGGCATTTTGAGGCGACCAGAACGAGGCGATGGGCGGCTGACTCATAAGACGATCCTCAAACGTATATCATCGTTCACTATCAAGTGAGGGGAACTTGAATTAGCAATGGGCCGAGCCCCTCATCCGCTGATTGACTCCCCCTGATCAAACCAGTCGAGAACCGCAGGGACAATCGATGCAGCGAAGTTGTGGCCGAGATCGCTCTGCGCATCCAACGTGACATTCAAACCTCGCGCTTTGAGCGCGGCCACGCTCTCACTCGCGAGCTCAAAGGGGAACATGGTATCAAAGTGGCCGTGAACCCAATAGATGCGTTGCGCAGCGATTCCGCTTAAGGGTTCGATGAGGAGTGTTGGGTCAAGCATGCCAGAGAATGGGGCAATGGAAGGAAAGAGATCCGGTCGACGCAACCCAATTTGAAGGGAGAAGGTCGCGCCATCGGACATGCCTGCCAGCAAGACCTTGGATGGTCGCTCGAGATGTTCAAGCGTTGTTTCAAGGTGGCCGATGAGCGCATGAAGATCGATTTCGGGTTGAAACAGTGACCAGGTGTCCTCAATCGAGGTGGGCGCGATTAACGACATATCCCTTGAACGAGCGCTCGAGAGCCAATGCCACAGGGTATCTCGCCCATGTCCGGTCCCACCATGTAAGGCAATGATGAGAGGGCGAGGTTCGATCCTAGCGCTTTGAGGGGCATAGAGGCTATAGCCTCCTCTCGACTCGCGCTCGTGATTATGATGAATGAGCTGGGCACCCTCATGAGTGGTGATCGCTTCTGGTGTCAATGGCGTGCTGCGTCGTGCGCTGGGCTCCAAGAAAAATTCGTGGATCGGTGCTAGCAGTGTGGCGGTGGGATAAAGCGATTCTTTTGCGCGGCAGACCGAGCGATGCGCCGCAAGAATACGCATCGGGTCATGCTCGGTTGCCTCGAGGTGGGTCATCGCTCGCTCAGCATGGTTCATCGCGAGCGTCAGCAGCTGACCAAAGCGTGCGACGTGCTCAGGGAAACTGGCATTCCCGAGGTGCTGACAGATGGCTCGTAGCCCGCTGCGCTCAGTTTCAAGCAGTGTCAAGACCTGGGCCAGATGCTGAGGCTGAAAGCGCTCCAGAATTGAGGATAAGGCGTCGAGGAGTTGAAGTAGGGTGGGAACGCCTGTGGTGATGGCGTCAACCAACGCATCGTCTGATGTGGGCATCGTAAAGCTCTCTGGTGTGGTTGCATCATACCTGAGACGTCCAGTCACTTGGCGAGTGCAGACTTCCCTGGCAGCATGAGCAAGATCGTAGAGGTTGATGGCGTTGTCACCGGCCGGCAGCCCGAAGTGAGAATCAAGATGGGAAATTTAGAGCTCGGTGCGTCGATAGAGGTTCTGTTCGAGGATGAGCACATCTGGGTGATTAACAAGCCTAGTGGGTTTCAGAGCACCACGCCTCGATTTGGCGGCCCATCGGTGATTCTGAGCGCCAGGACGCGCTCTGACGATGCGCATCTTGTTCATCGCCTAGACCGGGACACATCTGGCGTGATGGTGGTAGGCATGAGTCGATGGGCCCTCAAGTCATTGAATCGGCAATTTCGAGAGCGGTCAGTGCTCAAGCATTACGAAGCATTGGTGCGCCAGGGAGAATCTGAATTACCACCGATCATCGATTTGCCCTTGGCGCCTGATCGCTTGCGTCGACCCAGACAAGTCATGTCTTTCAGGCGAGGTAAAGCTTGCCAGACGCGCGTCTTGTCTACCCGAGTTGAGCCGCCAGAATCTGCCTTCATGTCGTCTCAAGAGGCGCATGGCGAGGTTCGCCGAGTGGTTCTCGAATTGATCACGGGGGCCCGGCATCAAATCCGTGCGCATCTGGCGTTTGTGGGCTCACCGGTTCTCGGTTGCGACTTGTATGCGCCCGAAGCAGTCCGTGCGGGGGCTGACCGGCTGATGCTGCATGCGGCGAGACTGGAGTTTGACCACCCAGCGTCGGGTGATCATTTGCGGTTTGAAGCGCCAACCCCGTTTTGATTGCTTATGACCGATCCGCACGTCTTGATTGAGCAGTTGGATCTTCATCGCTAGGTTCTTGCCGTCATCTGTCAATTTGTTGGGATTTCTCTATAATCGGCGGCACTTGGGTTGGGAGGCCGCAGGCTGCGCAAGCGCTCGCGTCAACCAGAATCCCAGCCCGCAGGACAGAGGTTCAGGTTGGGGCGGTACCCAGATTCGCCAAGACCGGGCGCTGCTGCGCCGTCGTTAATCCGTGCGGCGGCCAAGTTGAACCGATGGTTGCAGCGAGCCTTCAATGTTCGGCGCCGCCATCCAAGACAGGTGCGGTGATCGATCGGCGGGGCCAAGCCAAGCGCAGCACGATCAGGAGCGCGGCACGATCAAGAGCGCAGCATGATCAAGAGCGCAGCACGATCAAGAGCGCAACACGATCAAGAGCGCAACACGATCAAGAGATAGAAGAAGACTTCTAGAACAATAAAAAGTAGAGCAAAAAAAGACAAAAACAAAAACAAGAACAAGAACAAAAACCAGAAGAAGATGGACCGTAATAACAAGCGCTTCTCGAATGGAAGATGAGGTAGATAAGCGGTAACAATCGGTCCTTAATGAGCGCCGACCCGGCTGAAGCGGTGTCCAGACACGCGTGAAGTGACGGTCAGTGCGCTTGGTACACAATAGACGACGACAAACTGTGGAACCTGTATGACTGACAATTTGAAGATCATTTACACCGAGACTGATGAAGCCCCTCGATTAGCGACTTACTCACTGTTACCCATCATCAAAGCGTTTACTGACACTGCAGGCGTAGACGTAGAAATGTGGGATATCTCGCTTGCTGGCAGGGTTCTGGCTGCGTTTCCAGACTATCTAACACCTGAGCAGCGGGTCCCAGATCACTTAGCTGAGCTGGGTCGTCTCACTCAAGAAAAAGAGGCCAATATCATCAAGTTGCCGAACATTTCGGCCTCGAATCCGCAAATGCAGGCCACGATTGAAGAGTTGCGAGCGCAAGGCTATGTGCTCCCAGATTATGTAGATGAACCCAAGACTGACGAGGATCGAGAGAACAAGGCACGTTACGATCGAGTGAAAGGCAGTGCCGTGAATCCTGTGCTTCGCGAGGGAAATTCAGATCGAAGAGCAGCTAAGGCGGTCAAAGACTATGCACAAAAACACCCGCATCGGATGGGCGTTTGGTCTGCAGAGTCAAAATCCAGCGTCAGACACATGGAGGCGGGCGACTTCTACGGATCCGAGCAATCCGTCACCATGAGTGAGGCGGCGCAACTCGACATCGTGTTCGAAGGCGAGGCTGGAGAGAAGGCGACGCTTGCCACAGGCATCAACGTAGATGCAGGGGAAGTCGTTGATGCAGCGTTTATGAGTGAGAAGGCACTGAACGCATTCTTGTCAGAGACGATCGCTGAGGCTAAATCCCAGGGCGTGCTTTGGTCGCTGCATCTCAAAGCGACCATGATGAAAGTCTCAGATCCCATTATGTTTGGTCACGCGGTTAGGGCCTACTACGGCGCAGTGTTTGATCAGTATGGCGATGTGTTGGCATCAATTGGCGTTGACCCCAACAACGGGATCGGCGATGCCTACGATAAGATTCTGCAATTACCAGCAGCGCAACAAAATGAAATTAAAGCTGCGCTCGATCGTTGTTTGAGTGATGGGCCAGCCCAAGCCATGGTGGATTCGGATCGAGGCATCACGAACCTTCATGTGCCAAGCGACATCATTATTGATGCTTCTATGCCCGCTGCGATTCGAGAATCCGGACAGATGTGGGGACCCGATGGGGAACTCCATGACATGATGGCGGTTATTCCTGATCGTTGTTATGCGCGAGTCTATGCAGAGACGATCAAAGATTGTCAGGCGCACGGGGCCTATGACCCCACCACGATGGGCTCGGTGCCAAACGTTGGACTCATGGCGCAGAAGGCGGAGGAATATGGGTCTCACGACACCACCTTCGAAATGCCGGCCAATGGCACCGTCTCTGTTGTGGATGCCAGCGGCCATGTACATCTCAGTCACCAGGTGGAGTCGGGTGATATTTGGCGACTGTGTCGGGTTAAGGATGGCGCCATTCGAGATTGGGTTCGACTTGCCGTGAATCGCGCTAAAGCAACCGGCTGGCCCATCGTATTTTGGTTAGACGCCGCTCGGGGTCACGACGCGCAGCTCATAAAAAAGATCGAGGAATATCTCCCCCAGCACGATTTGAGCGGTATCACGCACCACGTGATGGCGCCTGCCGAAGCCACTCAATTTTCTTTGGAACGCATTAGACGGGGTGAGAGCACGATATCGGTAACGGGTAACGTCTTGCGAGACTATCTGACTGATTTGTTTCCTATTTTGGAGTTGGGGACCAGCGCCAAGATGCTCTCGATTGTGCCGCTCATTAATGGCGGGGGGCTGTTTGAGACGGGTGCTGGGGGCTCAGCGCCGAAGCATGTCCAGCAGTTTGAGAAAGAAGGTCATTTACGTTGGGATTCCCTCGGTGAGTTTCTGGCTCTCGGTGCATCACTCGAGCACTTGGCTGCGACCTTTGATAATGAAAAGGCCGACATCCTAGCCGAGACTCTGAATTCGGCGATTGCCGAGTTTTTAGAGCAGAACAAATCACCTTCGCGCAAGGTTAATGAAATCGACAATCGTGGCAGTCACTTCTACCTGGCGTTGTATTGGGCGAAAGCCGCAGCAGCTCAGTCTCGAGATCCTCATTTGCAGGAAACCTTTGCCGCGATCGCGAACGAGTTGATCGAAAACGAAGCCAGGATCAACGAGGAATTGCTGGCCGCGCAGGGTGTTCCCCAGGATGTTGGTGGTTACTACCAGCCGAACCCGTCGCTCGCTACAACGGCTATGCGACCCTCTGCAACCTTCAATGCTATCCTCGCTAAGGTGAGCGAAGGGTAGGCCCAAGCTGTCACTGTCATTGGCCTCTGCGCTGCGATTCTGAAAAAGCTGATCGTAGCGTGGTCGCCGTGGTATCTTGACGGATGATAGGGGTTCGCTCGAACAGGCGCTTCGAGACGAGCGTTAGCACACGAAGTATCTGGAGGGTTAGCCGGTGTTGATTTCGCTTGTGGTGTTCCTGGGTCTTGTTGCTTCGCTCGTCAGTCTTGAGCTAAGGGGGTGGGTGCTGTCGACCCGGGTCCTTATCGCTCTTGTCATGGGTCTCATCCTTGGGTCTGGCTTGCAAGCGTTTCTCATACCCGAGCAATCCCAGTCGGTTTTGCAGTGGACCAACTTGGTGGGTTCGGCCTATGTCAATCTGCTCAAGATGATCATTATGCCACTCGTGTTGGTGGCGATGACCGCAGCCGTGCTCAGACTAGAACAGCTGTCCACCTTGGGGCGATTGGGTGGCAGCGTGCTCGCCGTTTTGCTAGCTACCACTATGATCGCGGCAGTCATTGGAGCGTTACTCGCCGCCGGATTTGGTTTGTCCGCTGATGGGCTGGTCCAAGGCGAGCGAGAATTGGCCCGAGCCGAAGTATTGATCGCGCGCCAAGACGCAGTCGCTGATCTCTCGATCCCTTCTTTATTACTCAGTTTCTTCCCGACAAACATTTTTGCAGATCTTGCAGGGAACCGGCCGACGTCTGTCATCGCTGTGGTGATCTTCGCAATATTTCTTGGCATTGCGGGGCTCAAGCTCCGTCAAGCGGCGCCGGATCAAGGCGCTGCGCTCAAACGAGGGGTCGATGTTGTTCAAGGGTTAGTGATGCACCTTGTGAAGCTCGTGATCAGCCTAACGCCTTACGGCGTTCTGGCTTTGATGACGAAGGTTGCGGCCACATCAAACGGTCAGGATATCCTGAATTTGATTGAATTTATCCTCGTGTCCTATCTCGCGATTGCGCTCATGTTTGGCGTCCACGGATTACTGGTGTCAATGGTTGGAATGTCGCCCGTCACCTATTTCCGTCGATCGTTTCCTGCGCTTATTTTTGCATTTACCTCGAGATCGTCCGCTGCGACCATTCCACTGAATATTGAGACCCAAGTTCGGGCCTTAGGTAACCACCCTAGCATCGCCAGTTTGTCCGCAAGCTTTGGGGCCACCATCGGTCAGAACGGGTGTGCGGGGATTTATCCCGCGATGCTCGCAGTGATGATCGCGCCCTCTGTGGGGATAGATCCACTTGCTCCTTCTTTCTTTTTGATGCTAATTCTGGTGGTGACTTTGAGTTCGTTCGGTATTGCGGGTGTTGGCGGCGGGGCAACGTTTGCAGCGTTGGTTGTTTTGCCAACCATGGGCTTGCCTGTCACGCTAGTTGCGTTATTGATTTCAATTGAGCCACTGATTGATATGGCTCGAACGGCGCTGAATGTGAGTGGCTCGATGACGGCTGGAACGATGACTCAGCGATGGGTCTCGGTAAAGGATGATTGATTCTCGACGGCGAACGGTGCTTTTAGGATACTGGGACCGAGGCGGTTAATCCGCATTTAAAATGACTGAATCAAAATCACTCAAAGTGCTCGTGGTCGATGACGACTCATTTCAATGCTCTATTGTGACCAAGGTGCTCAATGGGATGGGTATTTCCGAGGTCAAGAGCGAGACAGATGCCCGCGCCGGCATTGAATTGCTCGATTCCGAGTGGGATCTGTTGCTCCTTGACCTAAACATGCCTGGCATGGACGGCATTGAGTTTCTAACCGTCATGGCTGACGTGCCAAGGAAGCCCCCGGTCGTGTTCTTTAGCGGTGAAGAAGGCAGGATATTAGAGGTTGCTGAGGAGTTGGCTCAGTCCCTTGATATGGATGTACTGGGCTCTATCGCCAAGCCTGTCTCGAGGGACAAATTAGCGGTCGTTATTGAACAACTGCGGGATCGAGCCGAGAAACCTGAGCGTCGTCAGCAGGGATTCGAAGTCCTTTCCGTTGAGGAAATCGAGGAAGGTATTCAAAACGGTGCTGTCGAGATGTTCTATCAACCCAAGGTTGATGCGCAGATCTTGGATCTCATCGGTGTTGAGAGTCTGCTTCGCTGGCGCAAACCTGATGGGTCTATGATCGGCCCGGGCGCGATTATCCCCACGGCTGAATCGAATGGGATCATCTATCCGCTCACGCTGGAGGTGCTCAGATCGAGCATTAAGCAGCAGGCCGAATGGCGCGCAAGGAACATTAATATCAAGGTCTCTTGTAACCTGTCGGTGGACGATCTGACGCAACCAGACCTGGTATCGAAACTCGATGGCATGCTGGAAACGTATCGGGTTCCTGCTGATTCGATCATCTTGGAGGTCACTGAAAGTAAGTTGGCCGAAGACGTGAAGATCGTGCTTGCAAGTTTGACGCGTCTGCGACTCAAGGGATTCAGCCTGTCCATTGATGATTTTGGGACCGGGTTTTCGTCCATGGAGCAGTTGCGTCGTTTCCCTTTCACTGAGTTGAAAATTGACCGCGCGTTCGTCAACGGCGCGGGACGACGTGCCTCCGCCAAGGCAATTTTTCAGTCGAGTGTGAACTTGGCAAAAGCAATGAACATGGTCGCGGTGGCTGAAGGCGTGGAAGACAATGACGATTTGGAATTGGCCATTTCATTAGGCACTGATTTGATTCAGGGCTATTTCATTGCAAGGCCCATGGCGGCCGCGGAACTAGAAGCATGGTACCTCGGCCGAGGCCATTGATCGCATCTATCTTTGGATAGAGACCAGGCGGATGTCGCCCTTGATTTCCTGCCCTGAAAATACTGCCTGTCCTGAAAATAATCTGGCACGAAAGCGATAAGCGATAGAGCTTGAGCTCTGCTTGGGTTGCGGCTTAGATACGCGTCTCGATTTTGCTGGCTGAGTTCAGTCTTCGGGATTGAGCGCTAGCCGCATGCGGATCGCGAGGTCGCCCCACCTAGCCAGGCGGTTGATGAAGGCATCCCATCTGAGTGGCTATCACTCGATTTGCTTGCTAGGCCTCAAGCAGCCCAGCTTCGTCCCAATAAGCGACGAATGAGGTGCATGGAGCATTTAACTGTGAGGAAAACGGGTGGCAGTCGGGATAACGGGTTCCCAATCGGAGATTGTGGCGCCTTGATTTACCCCAGGACACCCAATTCTTTGAGTCTTTCCTCGAGGTAACTGCCAGCGGTGTACCGATCGGAAAGTCTGACTTCGGCACGAGGATGTAGAAAAAGCGGCATCGACATCCGACTCTCATTGAGTTCGCCGTCGCCTGACGCCACCATGTGCGTTGTCGAGGGATAGTAGCCGCCCGACGCTTCCTGCAGCATGTCACCCGTATTCACGATGACGGTGTTTGGTTCGTTAGGAACGTGCAACCATTCGCCGCTGCGGTGTTTAACCTGCAGGCCGGGACCATTCGCAGCAGGCAGAATGGTCAGCAAATTGATATCTTCGTGGGCATTGGCTCTTGGTTGCTGCTGACCCTCAGGTTGCGGAGGGTAGTGCAGAATTCTCAACAAACTCGAGGCACTGCCGTCAATCATGGACGACAAAGGTTGTGAATAAATTGTCTTCACGGCTTCAGGCGAGCACGCCTCGACCCACTTGAGCAAATCAATCGCAAATTGCTGGGATTCAGCGTAATAGTCCGCGACGTCTTCCAACAAGTGCGCAGGGCAACGGCCCCAGGGATAGTAGTGGTAGTACTCCTTAAAGTCCTGCTCGATGAAGCCCTTCGCGGACTCCGCCTCGCTGATGCCAAAGTAACCGTCTTGCTTCTCGCGATCGAACCGGTAGTCAAATTTCTCTCGGGTATTAAAGAACTCGCGCCAATCGTCGTAGATTCGCTGCACTCGGGTCATATCCAGGGGATGGTGACTCAATGCAGCGAATCCGTAGTTGCGTAGCGAATTGGTGAAGGCTTGCTCGCATCCAGGATCGCGCAGCGAAATGACAGAAAGAGTACGGCTCATCGTGGCTATCCTGCGATCGAGAGATAAAACCCCGCTAGGGCGGCACTCATCAAATTCGCTAATGTCGCGGTCAAAAGCGCTCGGAGGCCTAATACAGAAATGTCGGCTCGCCTTGATGGTGCGAGGGCCCCCAAGCCGCCTAGCAGGATTGCAATGGAGGAAAAGTTTGCGAAGCCGCATAGAGCAAACGTCACAATGGCTTGGGTCATAGGCTGCATGTTGCCGACTTGGTCGAGAAACGCGATGTACGCAACGAACTCATTGAGGACCAGTTTTTGCCCAATCAGGCTCCCAGCGAGAGCCGACTCCTCCCAAGGAACGCCCAGGACAAAGGCCAGAGGCTGAAGTACCCAGCCGAGTACAAGTTCGATGCTGACGCCTTCAAAGCCGAAGAGACTGGCGGACCAACCCAGCAGACCGTTTATGGCAGCGATCAGCGAGATAAAGGCCAGTAGCATGGCGCCAACCGCTGCTGCCATCTGTAGCCCGGTCATCGCGCCGCTCGCAGCGGCATCGAAGACATTGGTATATTCGCCCTCTTCATCCTTCAACGTCGCGTCAAAGGCTTTGGGGGTGTCGGTCTCCGGCATGACGATCTTGGCCATCATCAGACCACCTGGCGCTGCCATGACGCTCGCAGCAAGTAGGTATTTAACTTCGATCCCGAGCGCGGCATAACCCGCCATGACCGATCCGGCGATGGAGGATAAGCCGCCTACCATCACTGCGAAGAGCTCTGATCGAGTCATGCCTGCGATATAGGGTCGGACCACGAGCGGGGCTTCAGTTTGCCCGACGAAAATATTGGCGGCAGCCGCCATGGACTCGGAATGACTGGTGCCAAGCAGTTTCTTTAAGAAGCCACCGATGATTGCAACGATCCATTGCATTACGCCGAGGTAATACAGTACGGCGATCATCGAAGAGAAGAAAATGATGACCGGTAACACGTTGAACGCGAACACAAACCCAACGTTGCCGCCGACCACACCGCCGAACAAGAACTCGATGCCAGCTCGGCTGTAATCGAGCAGCACGATTACCTTGTCGGCAAGCCAAGACAGCGCCTCTTTGCCAGCAGGCACGTAAAGGACGAGTCCGCCTAAGCCTGCTTGTAAAAGAAAAGCGCCAAAAACTGTCCGTTTATCGATGGCTTTACGCTTTACAGACAGTGCGAAAGCGGCAAGCAAGATCAGAAGTATTCCGATAAGGCTAATCATAGGAGCGGCCCCAATATCCTTAAGTAAACCAAGAAAAAATTAAGTAACGATCGCTAGGTCGCAGCCGGTTAGGCCGATCATATCAGCGAAGCGATTTGGTCGCGACGTCAAAATTGGGTACGCAGACAATCGCGTCTTGCCTCTCGTGTAGCGCCGATGATAGGTTGAAAAAAAGCGTTTCGAGGAGTAATCCATGCTATCTAAAGGCGATGACTATCCGATTCATCAAACGCCTGAGCCGGTGGCTTATGTGGCCGGCAATCGGAACTTTTATGATCGTTATTTTTTTAATGGTTATGATGCCGATGGGGAGAAATTTTTTGCATTTGCGCTGGGTGTTTATCCTTACCTCGATGTAATGGATGCCGGCTTTTCCTTTGTGATGGACGGCGTTCAACACAACGTATTGGCCTCTAAGGTCATGGGTCTTGAACGGCTGGGTCTTGACATTGGGCCGCTTCGTTTAGAGGTCCTCGAACCCCTAAAATCGTTGCGGATCTGTTGTGATGATGAGGAAAGTGGCGTTAAAGCTGACCTTACGTTCAACGCCTTTATCCCTGCCCATGAAGAACCCCGTTTCACGCGCCGATCAGGATCTCAGTTGATGATGGACGTGACGCGAATGATGCAAAACGGCACCTGGGCGGGCTGGATAGAAGTCGATGGGACAAGACATCTCGTCGAACCGGCGAGGTTTCAAGGCACGCGGGATCGTTCTTGGGGTATCAGAACGGTTGGCGCGCCGGATGTTCAGCCAAACCCTGCTGCAACGGGCTTTCAGTTTTTCTGGATCTGGGCGCCGATGAATTTTAAGGATTTCAGTATTCATTACTTCGTCAACCAGGACGAGCATGGGGCCGCATGGAACGAGAACGGCGTGTTAGTACCGAAGTTCGGTGGCGGTGAGGAAGTCACGCTTCATGGGCTGGAATATGAACAAGCGTATCAGTCAGGCACGCGTCATGCGCGGGAAGCGACCATCCGCATGGCATCCAGAAACGACCACTATGAAATCAAGCTGCAACCCAAGTGGTCTTTTTATATGAAGGGCATTGGTTATGGGCATGCATCCTTTAGACACGGCAGTTATCACGGTGAACTCGATGTCTTGCGCGAGCGCTACGTGTTGAGCGAGCTGGGTCCCGAAAATCTTCATATTCAGGCGATGTGCGATATTGAACTCACGAGTTCCAGCGGGACCGAGCAGGGTCAAGGTGTTTTAGAGCAGTTGGTGATCGGGCCACATGCGCCGTCCGGGTTCTCTGAGATCATGGACTTTGCGCCCTGAGGCGAATGGGTGAATGTCAGGTCGAGAGGCGCACGCGTGTCATAGCGGCCCTACCGCTCTGCGATTACGATCGCCCGTACGGGACCCGGGTAACCTTCAATTGTTTTTGATTCATCCTGTGGGTCAAGAAAGTCGCTCAGCGACTCAAAGGTCATCCACGGTGTTCGTCGCTGCTCCTTCGTGGTGGTGGGGCTCACGTCGACCACCCGCGCGTGCTGAAATCCCGCTTGCTGAAGCCAACCGATGACTTGTTTGATGGTGGGTACGCTCCAGACATTGCGCATTTTTGCGTATCGGCTGGTGGGAATGAGGCCGTGAGGGTAGCGCGACTCATCCTCGACAATCAGCGTCTCAAGCACGAGCTCTGCACCTGCTCGCATGACGCGTCTGATGAATGCTAAATGATCGAGTGGGTTGCGTCGGTGGTATAACACACCCATTGAAAATACCGTGTCGTAAAGTGCGATGTTCGGTAGGTCTTCATCCATGAGTGGCAACATCGCCGCGCGGGGTAAGCCGCTCAACAAACACACCGCCTCGAACTGATAGAAGAACAAGCGTGTTGGGTCAATGCCCACGGCCAGTTCTGCGCCGGCTTCCACCATACGGGTGAGGTAGTAACCATTGCCCGAACCAACGTCAAGGACGAACCGGCCTTCCAATGATTGGATGTGATCTTGCAACCGCGCCCACTTCAATTGAGATTGCCATTCGCTGTCGATGCGCACACCCCTTAGTGTAAAGGGCCCCTTGCGCCAGGGATGCAGACCGAGCAAGGCTTGCTTTAGCGTTGGCGCGTCATGCGACTCGTGGGGAGAGCCTGAGCGCCTCTCCTCAAGAGCGGCTATCTGGTCAATCACTGCTTGCCACTCAAGATCTCGGCCATGTGGTCTGCTTCCCAGCCGCTTGTCGATTGCCTGCCGGTAGTGGTGCTCATGAGGCGCAAATTGTGTGCCTTGGATGAGATTAAAAAAACGGTCGCCCGCGAGTCTTTGAGGCCAGTCGGCATGATTCGTTGAGGGCATGAAAATAACCAGGGACTACGGCTTCACAGCGAGGAAGGTGCAGAAGTTGATGTTCTTGGCGAGCAGCATCGCGTTGAAACCAATGCCAGACAGTCGCAAGAGGTGGTCATCGGCCGATTCGGGAATGAGGACATCCAGAAGCGCCTCTCGCTTTTGGGCTATTTCAAGGTCGCTGTAGCCTCGCGCTCGCTTAAACGAGCGGTGCAAGTCTTCCAAAACTGCCTGCGGCGCCGGTTCATCCAGCACCTTTTCAGAAAGGATCAAGGCGCCGCCAGGGACCGTGGCTTCAAATAATCGTGTCAGTAGGGCTTTTCGTTTCGGCATCGCGATGAACTGAAGTGTGTAATTCATGACCACAAGTGAGGCGCGAGTCACAGGGAAATCGAGGATATCCGCCACGTGCAGTTCGACCTCGCCTCGGGCGATCCAGCCATGTAACTCAGATCGGGCAATGGCAATCATGGCCTCCGACCGGTCAATACCGTGAATGACCCCCTCTTCAGGTTTGTGTTTGAGCATGGCAAGCGTCGCCGCGCCTCGCGAACAGCCAAGGTCATAGAATGCGGTGTTGGGTTGACCGAACTGCGCTGCTGCAAGCGAGATGAGCTCAAGCGAAGCTAGATAGCCGGGCACGGAGCGCTCAATCATGTTTGGAAATACGCTGGCAACGTCTTGATCGAATTCGAAAGGCGCGGGCGGGCCATCGGCATTGGCATAAATGCGATCAATGGTCGGGTCAGTCATCTGCTCAGTCTTCTCAGCCATGACGCTCGGTATCTCGAAGTGTCAAATGTGCATGGTACCCAATCCCTTGGTCATCGCATATTTTTGCTGCTATCTCTCGCCGCCTGCCCGGCCCGCGGCCTCTCGATCGGCGAATGCCTAAGGAAGTGTGTGTCCCCCTGATAAGGGTCAGGTCTTGATTCTCTTTGTGCTTTATCTAAGATGTGTCAGGTGTAGCGATCGTCTTCAATTTCGGTGCAAGCCAGAAGAAGGAGAGTGCAGTGAGTACCAAGATATTGCGGATCAACACGGCTGGTTATCCAATGGAATGGATCGGCTGGCAAGAGGCCGTAGTGCTGCACGCCCGTGATCTCGTCAGCTGGACCTATGGTGAATCGGTAAAGGATGTGTTCGGAGGTTATTCGAAAGCCGGCCAGCGCTCAGTCATTTCACTGACCAGCGTGCTTGCAAGTCGGGGCAAGGTGGTCAATGTCGATGTTAAACCCAGTCTTTCAAACGCGACGCTCTTTCGGCGGGATCAGCACACCTGTCTTTACTGCGGGATGCAGTTTTCACCTCAAGATTTGAGTCGGGACCATGTAGAGCCTGTCTCAAGAGGGGGGCGGGACGATTGGACGAATGTCGTGACTGCCTGCAAACGATGCAACACCAGAAAGGGCAGCCGTCTGCTGTCGGAGTGTAATATGGAGCTCTTGGCCCTGCCATATCGTCCTAACCATGCAGAATACCTCGCCCTCACGCACAGCGGGCGTATCCTGGGTGACCAGATGGCCATTCTTCGTCGGCAGTTCTCAAGTGGCAGTCGACTGTTTGATCAGTTTGCTGAGGATGGTGAGCGGCTGAGTCTTGCGAGCTAATTAACTAAAAAACTACACTCCGTCACAAGAACCAAAAGGAATTGTGATGGACCCTGTAACCTATGACGTCGATGGTCTGACGGCCATTATTCGAATCAATCGTCCAGACAAACTCAATGCGCTCGATGAGTCTGTGATTCAAGGCTTACGCGTGGCTTTTAGGCGTTACGATGAAGGCGCTGAGCGTTGTGCTGTTTTGTGTGCCTCTGGTGATCGCGCCTTTTCGGTGGGTGCTGACATCAAAAATGCACCCAAAGAAATGTGGCAGGGCGTGCCAGGTGTGGGCGTGAAGACCGATAAACCCATTATCGCAGCGGTGCAGGGGTATTGCGTTGGCGGTGCCTATATCCTGGTACAAATGTGTGATTTAGTCGTTGCGGCAGATAATACGAAGTTTCGCTATCCCGAGGCGCAAGTGGGTTTTACCGGCGGCCTCATCGCGGGGTGTGCCACCAAAATCCCACATAAAGTCGCGATGGAATTCATGCTCCTTGGTCAAGATCTCACCGCGCAACGGGCTTATGAGGTGGGGATGGTGAATCAAGTGGTGCCAGTGGGCCAACAGCTTGAGACTGCTTTGAATTACGCCAGGATTTTAGAACGAAGCGCACCTCTTGTGGTTACGACCATCAAGCGCTTGGTGTCAGAGACGGTGCCCAAAGGACCTGCCGAGACGGCGGCTATCACGCGAGACGCGCTCCTCACAGTGCGTGATAGTGAAGATGGGGCTGAAGGCCGAAAGGCATTCTCTGAGAAACGAACCCCTAATTTCGTTGGCCGCTGAGGGTTGAGCTCTCATTTGAGCGCCCGCAGGGGCGCTTGTAGTTTGGACCCCAGGCGGTTCCTGGGACGCGCGGCGCGGCGCTAGCCGAGGATCACGTGATCATTGACCAACGCGTCGATCTCAGTGTTTGAATAACCCACTTCGCCCAAGAGCTCTCGACTGTGTTCACCGAGTGCCGGCGCGCCGCGTCGGGTTTCATACGGTGTGGCGGAGAATTGAGCCGCTGGGCGAGATTGTCGAATCGCGCCTGCCACCGGGTGATTTGTTTCAATGAGCACATTGCTCGCAACAACTTGTGGATGTTTGATCATTGCGCCGCGGGTCAACACTGGGGCGCAGGGCACGCCGAACGTTTCCAGCCGCTCCAGCCAGTAGTCAGAAGTCTGGGTGAGGAGTGCTGATTGGGTCATTTCCAGTCGTTCGTTGGCATTTAAATCCCGGAGCGCCGGCGTTTTAAAGCGTTCGTCGTCTTTCCATTCGGGGTGATTGACGGCATCGCACAGCGACTGCCACTGCTGGTTGGTCATAGCGGACACGGAGATGTAATCAGTTTGCGTCTCGTAAATGAGGTCGATAAAGGTGGCTGCACGCTGAACATCGACCTCCTTGCCCACAAACGTTTGACCTCCCATATCGGAGGACCACAAGAAGTTAATGATGGCATCGAGCATGGAAAGTTTGACATGCTGGCCTTCGCCAGTTCGCAGTTTGTGAACAAGCGCACTGCTCACGGCTTGGGCGGCAACAATGCCGGTCAATTTGTCGGGGACGATGGTTCGAATCAGTCTTGGTCGCTCGGAATCAGAGCCAGCTTGGACGGTGGTCAAGCCTGAAATGGCCTGGATGATCGGATCATAGACCGGTTTGTGCGACAGGGGGCCTTGATCTCCGAACCCTGAGATCGAGATATAAATGATGTCGGGGACACGCGCCCTGACGGCGGCTTCGCCAATCCCCAAGCGGTCCACCACGCCGGGTCGAAAATTCTGGATAACTACGTCTGCGGTTTCTGTCAGCTTGAAAAAGATGTCGACCCCTTGAGGGTGCTTTAAGTCGAGAGCCAGCGCGCGTTTATTGCGATTGTTGTTCAGAAAAATCGAGGTCACGGTACCGCTTGCATTGCCTGCGCCTCGCGCATGATCGGGTCGTTGGATTGACTCGATTTTGATCACATCGGCACCCTGATCGGCTAAAAGCATGGTGGCCGAGGGGCCTGAAATGACCGTGGTTAGATCTAGGATTCTGATACCCGCTAACGGTCCTGACATGGTGTCTTTCTCTCGCTTTGAATGCAGTCAATCTATCAGATTTAACCGCCACTGGAGGAGGGCAATCCGTTTAGGCTTGCCCGCCGACCATCGTTCCTTTGCGTGATATCCTCTGACTTCATCACAGGGCGCTGCCATGAAACAAACTGAGTTCAGTACGCTCATGCGCTTGATGCTGCCGATGATGGGTACACAGCTTTGCATCATGGGCATGGGGTTCGTAGATACCGCCATGTCTGGTCACTACAGTTCGGTTGACTTGGCCGGAGTCGCGCTCGGCGGCGTCCTACTGTGGCCCCTCTTTATGTTGTTCGCAGGCGTGTTGATGGCCGTCACGCCCATGGTTGCCCAAAACGACGGGGCAGGCAGGCCTGAGCAAAGTGGCTCATTGGTGCAGCAGGCTCTGCTGCTGGCGGTGTGCTTGGGCGCACTGCTCGCGGTGATTGTTTATCAGGCTCACCCAGTGTTTAACTTCTTTGACATCGATGCACAGGCCATCGATGTTGCAAGGCGATACTTGCAGAGCGCCGCCTGGGGTCTTCCTGGTGTCCTGCTCTACGTCACCATCCGGTATACCTTTGAGGGTTTGGGACACACCATGGTGCCGCTGCTAATTGCAATGGTGGCGTTGGTCATCAATAGCATTCTCAATTATTTGCTGATCTATGGTGTTTGGGGATTGCCAGAGCTAGGTGGTGAGGGTTGTGGATGGGCCACTGCAATCACCATGTGGATTGAGTTGGCAATGGCGTTGCCGTTTTTGGGCCGGCCATGGTTGAAGCGGATTTGTTTGCTCCAGAATTTCACGGGTTGGGTGCCATCTGAGATGGCCCGAATTATTAAGATAGGGCTGCCCATTGGGCTTACCCACCTCCTTGAGATGATGGTGTTCTCTGTAATCAGTCTGCTCGTGGGCGCGCTCGGCGTGGTCGCGATTGCGGCGAATAGTGTGGCGGGCAATCTCAATTGGTTTACCTTTGTTTTCCCCATGGCATTGGGTAGTGCGGCGAGTATTCGAGTCGGAAACTATGTGGGCGCAAAAGACTACGTAGGTGCTCGAGAGGTTGCCAGCCTCGCCATCAAAGTTGCCTTGGCATACGCTGTCCTCGCAACCCTAGCGCTTATCGTAGGGCGTCATCACTTGCCGATGATTTACAGTGAGGATCAAGCTGTGATCGCGCTCACAGCCCAAGCCTTGATTGTGATTGCGCTTTATCAGATCTTCGACTGTGGACAAGCGGCGATCATTGGCTCGCTTCGGGGTTACAAAGACACCCGGTTCCCGATGTGGCTGTCCGTTTCAGCTTATTGGTTTATCGCCTTGCCCGTCGGCTGGACGTTGGGTCGGGGGGTCATGGGTCTCGATTTCGGGTTACCCGGCTTTTACCTGGGTCTTGGTGCAGGTCTTCTGGTCGTGGCTTTAATTTCGGGTTGGCGTTTGCTTCGCGTCAGCCATAATGAAAGGATGATCCTGACCTTTTCGGAGCGTTAAGCATGCGTGGCTACCCAGGGCTTAACTCGTTTAATCGTTCGAGCGAAAGCGCTGCCATGCTGGCTTCCTTTGAAGCGGATGGCGCGATCTTTGTTACCGATTTTCTCTCAGCATCAGGCTGTGCGTCGCTCGCTGAAACGATCAAGCGGATGACCGTCGCACATTCTGCGGGCGGCAAGGATACGCGGCGTTTTTGGAAGCGGTTTCATGGCGAAAAGACCACGAGGTTCACTGGCATCGGGCGCCACACGGACGTCTTCTTTGATCTGCTGGAGGACCCGGTGTTAGGCAAGCTTGCCGATCAGGTGCTGAGCGGGGGAGGCACTCATTATTGGATGAACACCTGCCAGGCGATGGTGATCGGACCGGGCGAACCCGCCCAGGTGCTCCACCGAGACGGTCAGAATTGGGCGACGGTTCAGGCCGCGCTGTGGCCGAAGAGCCCAGAACTCACGATCTCGATGATGGTTGCCCTCGATGAGGTCTGGCCTGAATTGGGTGCCACGCAGGTTGCTCCGGGGAGTCACCGGTGGGCTGATTTTGAGCGTCGCCCAGTGCCTGGTGAGGTTGAAGCAGGTGCATTCAGGGCCGGGGATGCGCTGATTTATAGTGGCGCTTTGTTGCACGGCGGTGGCGCGAACGAAACAGTCGATCAAATCCGTTGGGCGCTTCATTTAAGTTTCGTTGTCGGATGGCTGACGCCCGAAGAGGCGATTACGGAGGAGTATCCGTCAACTTTGCTGAAGGGGCGTTCAGAGCGGGTAAAGCGACTCTTGGGTCATACCAGTTATGAAGGCCCGCCTGCCCAAGGAGGGCGGCTCTGGCTTAAGAATTTTGATCATTGGCAATCGAGTGACTGATCCCGTTAGTTAGACAGCGCGCGGATTAATTCTTGATTACGCGATACTCGGTGCAAGCGCAGACTAAGCAGAATCGCGGCCGCGCCAACGCCAGACGCGAGGCCAACCCAAAATCCGTACACTTCCATAGGCGGCAAAAACCAGCCATATCCCAAGGCACACCCTACCGGTAACCCGATCACCCAATAGCTAAAGAGTGCGATCCGCATTGGGATCTGCGTGTCCTTGTAGCCTCTGAGCACTCCGATTGCGGTGGATTGGGCAGCGTCAAAGATGAGAAAGAACACCACAAACAATAAGAGTTCGGCAGCAAGACCCGCAACCGCCTCCTCTGATGTATAGAGTGCGACCAATTCGTGGTTGAGCACAAAGATGAGTGCGGCGCCCAAGAGTGCAATGACGACAGTTGAGGCCATGGCGATGAGGGCCGTATTTCTGGCGGTGAGGAGTTCGCCCTGCCCAATGCGATACCCGATCCTGATAGTGGCTGCCATGCCAAGTGCCATGGGTGGCATGAAGACCACGCCATTGATGTTCATGGAGATATTGTGCGCGGCGACCACCTCGGCGCCGAATCGACCGAGCAGTAGCGTCGTAAACGAAAAGAGCCCCATTTCAGCAAAGATGGTTGCGCCAATTGGGGCGCCGATGCGCAGAAGACGCGCAATTCTAGGCCGGTCCGGCGCTGAGAAATGCGCGCGCCAGCCCGTGATATCAAATCGCTTGCGAGTCACAACCACCAGAATCGCAATCAGTTGAAACCACATGATGATGGCTTGCGCCATGCCCGCGCCAACGCCACCGTAACCCTCGTAGTCTCCGAAACCATAGATGAAGAGATAATTTAAGGGGATTTTTAACATTAACGCGGTCACTGCGATGATCATTGCAGGGCGGGTAAACCCCATGCCGTCGGCAAGAAACCTTAAAGAGAAGAACAGCATCAACGCGGGAATACCCAATGACGTGTAGTCAAGGTAGGCGATCGAGATGCTTGAAGCTGCGGCGTCAACGTCGAGCCAGGCATACACTGGGCCAATGCTTCGAAGGGTGGCCATGGCGAGGGCGCCGGCGACGAGCGCTAGCCAAAGGCCTTGGCGAACGATCTCACCAATTTCCCGATGCTGACCTGCACCGTTCAATTGCGCAATCGATGGCGTCAGGGCCTGCAAGCAGCCCATAAACAACATCATGACTGGCCACATCATGCTGCCGGCAAGCGCGACGCCGGCAAGGTCAACTGCGCCATAGTGCCCGGCCATCACTGCATCCGTCACACCCATACCCATTTGCGCGAGCTGCGCGGTCATCAGTGGCCCGGCCAGTTGGGCGAGTTTTTTGAGCTCTTTCGTGTGGCTGGCTTGAGTCACGGGTTTCCTTTGGTTTGAGTCTTGCCCGCTTGACCCTTTTTCGCGCCGGACAAGGTGGCAAAACTGGGCGCGGCGCCCGCGCTCAATGCCTAACGGGATCAGATCTCGGCGTCCGCCAATCCTCTTCGTCGGTTTTTATCTCGTCGTCGTTTGCCCACCGTCGACCGGAATCAGTTGGCCCGTGATAAAACCGGAATCATCTGACGCGAAAAACACCATGACAGGGGCCAGATCACGCGCGGCATCGCCGTAGGTTTGGCCCAAGGCAATGGATTGATGGTTCATCCAATAAGATGCCGTTTCCTCGGCTTCACTCATTCGTGACATGGCTTCGTGGTACATAGGGGTCGCGATGGCGGGCAATATGGCATTGACTCGTACCTTATCTTTGCCCCAGGCTGCGGCAGCCGAGCGAGTCCACGAATGGACCGCGCCTTTAGCCGCGGAGTAGGCGACCGCGCCCGGCTCTGCGCGCTGGCCCGATATTGAACCGAAATTGATAATCGATCCGCCGCCTCCGGCTTTCATGTATCCGTGGGCCGCCTGATTGGTCAGCATGGTGCCGCGCACGTTCACCGCGAACATCCGATCCCAGGCGTCTGCTGTGACATGGCTTGGATCAGATGCTGCCTGAATTGCAGCGGGATGGGCTAGCACATGCAATTCACCGCCCAGCCAAGAGACGGCCTCTTGGAAGGCGCGTTCGACCGATTCGGGGCTAGCGACATCCACTTGAATGAAGGTCGCAGAATTTTCTCGAAGGGTTAGGGCTGCATCGAGCACTTGATGGCCGGTGTTTGAATCAATGTCCATGCCGACCACTTGGGCGCCGGCTTTGACGTAGGCAAGAAACGTGGCTTCACCCATGCCTCGTCCACAGCCAGTGACAATGATTTTTTTGTTCGAAAGCACAGCATCTTCTCCTTAGGAAATCCCGCTGATCATGGCACATCCGGTCTCGGCACAAAACTCAGCGTTTTCCGAATTGCAGTTGGGGTGAGAGGCTCTCGTGAACGCTCGACCCTGTGCTAAGGTCGAGGTCACTGAAGCAGAGGGTTGGGTGAGCATGGCGACAGATATGCAGCAATTCAACCAGCAAATCATCGATGAGTTCCGCGCCAATGAGGGGCGCGTCGCGATGTTCGCTGGTTATCCCATGGTGATATTGCACACCTTGGGCGCGAAAACAGATCAAGTGCGCTTGATCCCGCTCGTTCTGACCGTGTCTGGTGATGAGCGGATCTTGTTCGCATCGTTTGCTGGATCAAAGCAACATCCCGCTTGGGTGCATAACCTGCGAGCCCAGCCAAGGATCAAAGTTGAGCTTGCCGAAGGGCTTTTTGAGGCAAGGATTGAGGAGTGCCATCCTGCTGAATCTGCCCGTCGGGTTGAAAATCAGGCCAAGCTGTCGCCTCAATTCAAAGCGTATTTCGAAGCGGCGCATCCGAGACAAATTCCCGTTTTTCTGATCCATTTGATGACGTCGGCAGCAGGGCCGATTCATGCATGAAGAGAGCGCTACAAGCGAGGCTGCGGTTTCGGTAGATGGGTTGCGCCAAGGCGGTGCACGTGATCGTCCGCTTTGGTTGGTCTCGCTACCGATTGTTGGCCTCCTTTTGATAATTACTGGTGGCTTAGTCTTTCCGCCACTTGTGTTAGGTCGTCCACAACTCGCCTTGGAGCTGGTCTTTATTGCCGCAGCAGTGCTCGCCATCGTGATCCTTCGAGCCGGCGGTGTGAGTTGGGATGAGATGCAACGTTCCGTCATGTCGCGGATGGATGCGGCGATGCCAGCGTTTTTTATCTTGTTATTCATTGGGGTTCTGATTGGCACTTGGATGCTGTCAGGAACGATACCCATGCTCGTCTACTACGGGTTAACGCTGGTCAATCCGGAAACGTTTTATCTCATCGCCTTCATCATCCCTGTGGTGTTCTCGACACTCACCGGTACAAGTTACGGATCAGCAGGCACGATAGGCGTGGTCCTGATCAGTATTGGCGGGGCTATGAATGCTGATCTGGGTATCACGGCGGGCGCTGTGATTGGTGGCGCTTATTTTGGGGACAAATTATCGCCGCTGTCAGACACCACGAACCTGGCCGCGATTGCTTGCAATGTGGATTTATATGGCCACATCCAGTCGATGCTCTACACCACTTTGCCCTCCGCGGTGATCGCCGCTTCGGTATTCACCTACCTTGGTTTCGCGACCGAACTCACTGCCGCACCAGAGCAAGCGCAGATTGATGGGCTGATGGCCGGCATCGCCAGCCTCTTTGAGTTCAGCTGGTTGCTGTTGTTGCCCCCGATTATCGTGTTGGTTGGCAGCATCCTGCGTCAACCCGCATTACCCACTTTGCTGCTGTCTATTCTTTCAGCGGCCATATTGGCTGTGAGCTTGCAGCCCTATAGTGTCGCCGAACTCGGCGCTGCGATGCGATCTGGATTTGATCTTGATGTCATGGCGCCAGGGGTTCAAGCGAGTGAGGGTCTCACCTCGTTGATGAATCGAGGCGGGGTATACAGCATGGCCGAGCCGATTTTCATCGCCTTCTTCGTGTTTTTCTTTGTGGGTGTTGTCGATTCTGTATCGGCGATTCCTCGAGTGATCCGCCGTTTGCTGGTTTGGAGTCGATCAGCCAAGAGCACGGCGCTTACCGCGCTTTTTGCCACAGGTGCGGTGAACGCGTTGACCAGTAATCAGTACGCGACGAGCTTTATTGTTGGGGACGCGTTTCGGCGACAATTCGATGAGCGAGGAATTGATCGACGCGTTTTGTCACGCTCGCTTGAGGATTACGGCACGATGCTAGAATCTCTCGTGCCCTGGACGACCACCACGCTGTTCATGGTGGCCACACTTGGCGTGCCATGGACCGATTATGTCGGGTGGCAGCTGCTTTCAATCACAAACTTGATCTTGGCGCCGATCTTGATGCTTGCGGGTATTGGGTGGTTTAGGCGGGTCTGATCAAGAATTGGATCCCGGTTAATTGAACACGTCGAAGGTGTGCGAGTATTTAATAATCCATTCCTTTCGCTTTTCTCTAAACATGCCCACGTCGTCATCGCGTGTCTCGTTGTAAACGAGGTAAAAGCCTGCGTCGGCAGATGTGAGCCACGCGAATCTGAAGTTGGTGGCGAAAACGTCGGTGCTGTCGTTGTATTGAAGAAGCGCTTGGATGGAGATCTTAGGGTTGAACGAATAGGTCATGCGCAGTGAGCCAACGTTGATCGTAAAGGCGTCCGATTCGTTCGCCATGGTCAGCCGGTTATAAGTCCACGCCAACGAGGCGTTGAATGTCTCCCCGATTCGATAGCGAATCTTTGGTGACAATTGGACTCGATCGCCTCCGAATAGACCGCCGATCTTGGTGTTAAGGTTCATCGACAAGGGTGCGCCCTGGTCCGTGATAAGGACAATATTGAGCTCTTCGTCATCGTAATCTCCGGCGTCTACGATTTTGCCTGGCGCGAGTGCGAAGGGTGTTCTTACCCCTTCATGAAGCAGATTGACGCCCGTGTGAACCTCCCAACCTGATTTCCATTCCCAATGCTGATCAATATGCCAAAAGCCCGTTTCGTACAGGTCGTCACTGCCCCAGTAGCCGCGATAGGCAATATGAGGACGTAATTCGTGCATTTTCTTCCATTCGGTTTGTCGGTTCCGGTAGAGTGCAAAGAGGTCCACTTTGGTGAAGTCTCGGCGCTTCAAGAAGCCGACCTCTGGATTGAAGTTTTTACCAACTTGCGTCACGCCGCCCCGAAAAGACCAGAGTTCGGAATTGTAGTCTCCGGACAATTGAAAGGCGGTGTTATCGCCGTCTAACTCAGGAGTATCCGTTTTGGCAACAAAACCCAGGATCTTGCCGTTGGCGCCAATACCCAGGCGGCCGTCGATGGCGTAGGTTCTGTTGTAATCATCTAAACTTGGATCCAGCAGATCGTCGGCTTCCCGATTGACGATTAAAAAGCCGAGGCTGGAGCGATTAGCGAATTCTTGGCTCACTCGAGCAACGGTAAAGTCGGTCTGAGCGGCGGCCCCAGCGACCTCATCAGCCTGCATATGCAGGAATCCTACATTGGTCGAGCCGCCCACTTTACCGGTTAAGCGAGCGCCTGCTTTGATGGGGATTTGGCTTCCATTGTTCGCGATGCCGATTCTACGACTAAAGAACAGTTCGACTTCTTGGGGAACCCCTACGGCGAATTGCCCCGCGTTCTCTAAAAAGAAGGGGCGTTGCTCGGGCAGGAAGAGGCTGAATCGGTCTAAATTGATCTGAAATTCGTCGACTTCGACCTGAGCGAAGTCGGTGTTGTATGTGACGTCTAAGGTCAGGCTCGGCGTAACACTGTATTTCAAATCGAACCCGACCTCTTGGTCGCTCGAAGACTCGATCATGTTGCCGTCATTTCGCTTTGCGAGCGCATAGGGCGTCACTTTGAGATTTCGTTGCGCAGGGGTCTGAATGTTGGATATTCGGCCAGCATCGACAATTCGGAACAAGTCATATTGTCGAGCGATGGGTGACCAGAAGGCGATTTCGTTATTGCGTCTGATGTTGCGTTGGAAATTGAACCCCCAGGTCTGAACCGATTGGTTGCTATAGCGGAGCGATTTGAACGGGATTTCGAATTCCGCTGACCAACCAAAATCGCCCGTCTGAGTTTTGACTTGCCAATTGGTGTCCCAGTTGAGGTTAAAGCCCCCACCGCCCGAGCCAAACGCACCGCTGCCTTCCTTGGTGACCTGACCGTCATATTCAATGCCCGCAGGGTTGGTTCCAAAAACGAAGCCATTTTGCTGGTCAAGATAGCTGTCGATCAAAATCGTAAAGCTGTCTGTGTCTTCAAGATCCGCGTCTCGCCGACTATCCGAGACGATGATGCCGCGCGGATTGCTGTCGTAACAGATGACGCCGACATAAAGCGCTTGATCCGTGTAACCAATAAACACCTCGGTTTTTTGGCTCGCCGCAGCGCCCTCAACAGGGCGTTGCTGCCAAAAGGCGTCAACGGCGGCTTCACCCCAGGCGGCGTCGTTGATGACATCGCCATCGAGTTGCGGTTTGTTTTCAAGCCGAACCGCTGCAGCTGAAGGCGCAGCGTGGCTGGTAGAAACCAT